>Ga0315556_1000539_pt1 | contig 23654 bp, 19 predicted proteins | sample SalMarSW160310MG_FD_202112 | JGI IMG/M metagenome (GOLD analysis project Ga0315556, IMG submission 202112) | Salt marsh sediment microbial communities from the Plum Island Ecosystem LTER, Massachusetts, United States - Salt Marsh Sediment SW1603-10 ...
TCAGCCGGATGCTGCTGTTCGCCGACTTCTTCGCGGGGGAGACTACCTGGGCTCATATTCAGGCGACACGAGCTGTGGTGGAGACCTTCGGTGTCCCTCTGCGTTATTACGTTGACTCCCTGCGGGTCTTTCGCTTTGTGCAGGGTCGGGACAGCGTCTGGCGCAAGCACGTGCTTCAGACGGACGACGTCGACACGCAGTGGGGCAAGATGATGGACCGTCTGGGTGTGGACGTCATCTATGCCCTCTCGCCCCAGGCCAAGGGCAAGGTCGAAAGACCCTACCGCTGGATCCAGGATCGCGTCGTGCGCACCTGCGCCCTGGAACACATCACTGCGCTTGAGGAAGTCAGGCAGGTCTTGCGGGAGGAAGTCGAACGGTACAATCAGCGGCAGGTCCACTCCACCACCAAGGAGATCCCCGCCATCCGCTTCGGCCGGGCTCTCAGCCAGGCGAATTCGCTCTTCCGACCTTTCTCCGTCCCAGATCCTTTCAGTTCAGCTGACGATGTCTTCTGCCTACAGGAGACCAGGGTCACCAATGGGTACGGGCGAATCTCGCTGTTCAATCACCAGGTCCGAGTGGCCAACGTCCCCCTTCGGGAGCCGGTGGATGTGCACCTCGTGCCCAACTTTGACAAACACGTCATGCACGTGCGCATCTGGCACCGGGAGAGGCTGGCACACACCGTGGACCTTCCGCTCAACAGCTTCCGAGTCCACTTTTGACCTGAATATCAGTCCGGTTTTGAACTGCTCCTAACAGCCTCCTAGTATCCCCCTCTTTCTTCCAACAATCGCCAGAGCTGATCCCGATCGGCGGACGGGGGTACGGTCAGGTCGGTCAGTGTCTCGGCGGCCAGCAGACGCCGGCCGGTCGTGAACAGAAATGTGAACCGTCTCCAGACCCCACTCAGAATCGGTTTCGGCAATCTCTCGAGCCCACCAATCTGGATGCGATAGTAGGGTTCGTCCGCCCGGGGGTGGTCGGGCTCCATGGCCATGTCTCACCCCCCTTGGCCATCCAAGATGCGTCTGCACGGTGCGATCGACTCCGTGCAGACGCAAGAATCTTTGCATCTCCCTTGCATGGCAACCATAGCACAGTCCGCCTTCATCAAGACTGGCTCCGTTTGCCACTCTATCGCCAAAAAAGAGGACCTGGCGCCGTGGGCGCCAGGTCCGAGAGGCCAGAAAGTGTCGGGAAGATGGTACGAGGTCAGGCGGCCTCAACGTCGGCATTGAAGGCTTCGATGAGATCGTCGATCGCCTCAACCTGTCCCTGAAATCCCGTCCAATAGTCCGGCGTGTACCACTGATGGGTGATCTCTTCAAACGTTCGGCCTTGCTGTTCAACCCATGTGTAGTACTTGAGGTTGTGCACGCGTCGACGATCCGTGTAGCGGAGTTCTTCCATATGGTCGGTAGTGATTCCGGCCAGATACTGGCCATGAACCGAGGCCGCTTCCCGCTCGCCAAATCCTCCGATCTCAGCGTGCATTTCCTTGAGACGGCTCTGATAAAGGTCCATCGAATCGGTCAAGACCGTTAAGACGATATCGTCCGGTCCCAGCTCATAGTATTTGGCGAATTTGATGGCCATGGTCATGTTGGCGATGCCTGAGAAACCGAGCAATCCCAATTTCGAAACCAGAGTCTCGGGTACCCCAGCTCCGGCCAGGTAGGCTCGACCAACAGACTCGTTGAACAGGCGTGCCAAGTTGACAACTGCGGCGTCGTCGATATCCACCACCAGGTCGGTGTTCTTTACATTGTGGATCCAGGGCACGTGCTTGTCCCCAATCCCTTCGATACGATGGGCCCCAAAACCGTTCTCGAGGAGCGTCGGGCACTGCCAGGCTTCACCGGCTGCGATCTTGCTGCTCGGAAAGACCTGCTTCAAGTAGTCGCCGCAGGCAATCGTGCCAGCGGAACCGGTTGTAAGGACCACGCCCCGGTACGTTCCGCGGTCGCCAAGCTCTCGCTCGAGCACTTCTTGCATGGCGTGGCCGGTGACCGCGTAGTGCCACAGGTAGTTCCCGAACTCCTCGAACTGATTAAAAATCATCAGGTCCTGCCCCGAGGCTCGCAGCTCCTTGCACTTGTCGAAGATTTCCTTAACGTTCGACTCACTCCCCGGGGTCTTAATGGTCTCGCCGGCGATATTGGCCAGCCACTCGAAGCGTTCCCTGCTCATGCCCTCCGGCAAGATAGCAATCGATTCTGTGGCCAAGAGCGCTGAGTCATACGCACCACCGCGGCAGTAGTTGCCAGTCGAAGGCCAGACGGCCTTCTGCTCAGTTGGGTCAAACTGGCCGGTCACCAGCCTGGGGACCAAGCAACCGAAGGCGGCACCTACTTTGTGAGCCCCAGTTGGAAACCACTTACCTACCAGTGCAATCACCCTGGCTTCAACACCGGTGAGACTGGGTGGCAGTTCGAGGTAGTTGACACCTCCAAATCCGCCTCCCGTTTCCACCGCTTCATTTTTCCAGGTGATGCGAAAGAGATTGCGCGGGTCGACATCCCAAAGTCCAACACCGCCGAGCTGTTCCTTGATGTCGTCTGGAACCAGCGAGGGGTCTTTCATTTGGGCGAACGTAGGAATGCGAATACCGCGCTCTTTCGCGCGCTGGATGGCATGCTCGCGTCGTCCCTTGTCAATGGTGAGGTCGATCATTTGAGTACTACTCCTGTGATATGGGATGGTGTGGCCCGTCATCGGGCCCGTGACTGACAATGTAGAGCGGCCGCCCCTTGGCTTCGTCGTACAGGCGACCGATATATTCACCGAGAATGCCGAGGGAGATCAACTGAACTCCGCCCAAGAAAAGCACCGCCAACAGCGTGGAAGCCTGTCCAAAAAACGCCTGATTGCCCATCAGGCGAAGGATGATAACCACTGGAATTGCGATGGCGCTGATCCCGGCACTGACGAACCCTAGGTAAGTTGCAATCTGTAGAGGGAAGTATGAGAATCCGGTGACGGCGTTCAATGCGAAGCGGACCATCTTGCCGAAAGTGTATTTTGTCTCGCCTGCAGTGCGGGCATCGCGCGTGTACGGCACACCGATTTGGCGAAAGCCCACCCACGCCGCCATACCCCTGAGGAACCGATGGCGTTCCTTCATTTGCTTGAGCGCATCGACCACCTTGCGGTCGATCAGGCGAAAGTCGCCTGTGTCTACTGGTATGTCGACGTCGGTGATGCGGTAGATGAGACGGTAGAAGAGCGAAGCCGTTGCGCGTTTGAACCACGTCTCGCCCTTGCGTTCGGCGCGGACCGCATAGACAACTTCAAAGCCCTCACGCCACTTTTCGACCAACTCGGGAATCACTTCGGGGGGATCCTGAAGATCAGCGTCGATGATCACGACCGCCTCGCCGAGGCTGTAGTCAAGTCCGGCCGTCACGGCGATCTGGTGGCCGAAGTTGCGCGAGAAGATGATCGGACGCACGTGGTGATCTTCCTGGGCGAGTTGGAGGATCCGCTCCCGGGAGCCGTCGCGCGAGCCATCGTCCACCAGGAGAAGCTCCCATGGCTCATCCAGCCCTTCCATCACGGCCTCAATCCTCTGATGAAGTCTGTCCACCGAGTCGGCTTCATTGAAGACGGGGGCGATGATCGAGAAGGTAGCATCACTCTGATCGATCATGGGTTGGGCACTTCTCTCATGAGTGCTCCACCACCTCCGACAGGGCATCAAGGTTGGGTTCGATCACCTGCGCCTCGCCGGTGGCTTGCATGGCAGCGTCCACATCCTTCAGTCCACTGCCCGTGACGATCACGACGATCTGCTCATCCGGTGTGACCAGCCCGGCTTCCAGCGCCTGGAGCAGGCCGGCCTGGGCCGTGGCCCCGGCCGGCTCGGCGAAGACGGCTGCCTGACGCCCCAATTGGCGCATAGCGGCCAGGATATCCTCGTCATCGACCTGCACGTAGGCCCCGCCGGTCTGGTGAGCGGCACGCAGGGCACGCAGACCGTCTCTCGGCAGATCCACCGAGATGCTGTCGGCAAGCGTGTCGGCCTTGACCGGCTCGATGGTGTCTGACCCAGTGGCGAAGGCATTGTAGATCGCCGATGAGCCTCTCGCCTGAACCCCAATCAGTCTGGGGATCTTTGCAATCCACCCCAAGGCATGCAAATCCACGAAGCCCTTGTGCAGCCCACTGATGATGTTGCCATCTCCCACGGAGACAAACACCACGTCTGGCGCCTTCCAGGTTGTCGTGCTGGACGAGCCTGCGAACAGACTGAGCTGTTCACAGATCTCGAAGGCGCCTGTCTTCTTCCCTTCGGCTGTGAAGGGATTGTAGCCAGTATTGCGGCAGTACCAGCCGAATGTGCTTGAAGCCTGGACGGACAGATCGAACGCGTCATCGTAGGTTCCATCCACAAGGATGACCCGGGCGCCGAACATCAGCAGCTGAGCGACCTTGGCCCTTGGGGCGGTCTTCGGTGCAAGGATGACGGTCGGCATTCCGGCCGCCGCTCCCATCCCCGCCAATGCCGCACCAGCGTTTCCGGTCGAGGCTGTCACGACGATCGACGCCTGGATTTCTTCTGCCCTTCGTACCACCACGGCACTGGCCCGATCCTTGAATGATGCCGTGGGGTTGCGGCCATCATCCTTGACCCACAAGTCGGGCAAGTCAAGGGCCTGCCGCAGAGCCGGCGGACCCAATAGCGGGGTCATGCCGACGGCGCGCAGGGCGGTGCCGAAGTGACCCGGGTCGGATACCGGCAGCAGGGGCAGATAGCGCCAGATTGAGGCCTCGGTTGAGGACCCAATTGAGGCCGGGCTCGCGGCCTGACCCAGCGCTTGATAGTCAAACACAACGTCCAGATTGGCCCCGTCTTCGGGGCAGATGTATATCGGTTCAGCAAACGAGTACTCTCGACCGCATTCTGAGCATCGATAAGCAGCGTCAAAAGCCATCTTCAGATTCAATCCTTCTCGAAAGTTGTACCCAGCGCAGCCGGGGGCGAGACGCGCATCGAGCGCAGGACGCCGGCTGCGACTCGCCTAGCGTCCGGCGGCAAACCGGCCAGCGTGCGATCGACCCAATCGGCGTTGCCGATATTGACCAGTAGCAGGGTCAAGATCATGAGCGGAAATGGTGCCACCTGCAGCACCTGAGAAGGCACATTGGGCAGGCTCGGTTGGAGCACCACACCCAGCCACTGCAGCAGCCCGAACAAATATGCGCCAACGGCACCTCGGATGGGATTCCAGCCGCCAAAGATCACCAGGGCCAACGCGATCCAACCGAAGCCGTCCAGCCCGCTAATGGTCCCTTTCCAGCCGGCTTTGACGCTGAGCGAGAATGTCGGTCCCGCCAGCCCGACCAGCGCACCCCCGATCATCGTGTATGTGTAGCGCATCAATGGGACGTTGGCGCCGCGCACGAAGGCCGCCGCCGGCCGCTCGCCGATGCCGCGGAGCATCAGCCCCGGCCGCGTTCGAAACACCCAGAACCAGGCGGCGAAGATCAGCACAAAGCTGATGTAGACTAGGGCGTTCTGATTGAAAAACAAGGGGCCAATTATCGGAATGCCGCTCAGGCCGGGTATGGGAAGGGACGGCACACGCGGTCCCTGTACGCCGACGAATGGATTGCCGAGAAAGTACGCCAAGTTCAGGGTCATCAACGCCAAGACATAGCCTACGGCCACTTGCGATTGCTTGAGGGTCAGGCTTGTGAATGCCAAAACCAATGCCACTAAGGCTCCGGTCAGCATGCCGGCCAGAAAGCCCAGCCAGATGCTGTCGGTTGTCACGGCCACGGCAAAGGATGTCATGGCGGAAAGAACGATCGTTCCGTTGACGGACAGGTTGATAACGCCTGCTCGCTCGGTGAGAGTCTCACCGATGGTGGCGAACACGATCGGGGCGGCCGCAGCCATGACGCCGGCCAGGCCGGTAAGGATGGCAGCTGTGGTCATGACCTGGCCTCCCCCTGCCCTTTGGAAAACTTCTGTCTGGCGCCTTCCATCATCAGAAACGCGAGCACCAGAGCACCCTGAAGCACGCCGGACAACGAAGAATCCAGTTTGAGGACGATCGGAAGTTGGATGCTGCCTATGTTGAGAGCGGCGAAGAACAAGGACACTGGCGCGGCCCACACAGGCTGAAAATTGATCAGCATGGCCACCAACAGCCCCAACCATCCATAGTTGCTCGAAATCGAGGGGATCAGGCGGTGGTAAACCGATGTGACTTGAATCGCTCCAGCCACGCCCGCGAACAGACCGCAAATCAGGAACGCATTCATCATGTAGGTTGAGGTCGGGATGCCCGCCAGATTGGCCGCGCGTCTGTTGCGGCCGACCGCTTTGAGGCGGAGCCCGAAGTAGGTGCCCTGCAGAAGGAAATAGACGGCGATCGTTCCCAAGATTCCGATGGCCAGAGCCCACAGGCTCAAGCGCAAATGAGGCAGCATCGGCATCCACATTTCTCGCGGGAACGGCACAGTGCCGCTCATCGATCCGATCCCCGGCCGTTTCCAAGGCCCAAAGATCAGCCAGAGTGTTATCGCCGTGGCGACGAAGTCCAGGCCAAGCCCCCCGAAGATCTCATTCACACCACCGAACGTCTTCAACGCTCCGGCCAGGCCAGCCCACAGGGCACCTCCGATCGCACCGGCCACAATCGCAACCAGGATCATGACCAGCGGGGGGAGGCCACTGTCCTGCATCATCCGCAGCACGCCCGTGGCGAAAATGGCGCCCAGCGTGATCTGACCCTCCATACCAATGTTCCACAGACCGGCGGCGAATGTCACCAGCAATCCGGCAGTTGCCAGGAGCAGAGGCACCCAGGCGACCATCACGTTGGCGAAGTTCTCAACCGACCCAAACGCACCGAGTGCCAGCTGGCCAAACGCCTCAAGCGGAGGCGCGCCGGAGAAAATGAGAACCGCCACGGTGAACAAGAAGGCCAGGAGGATGGCCCCAAATCTGAAGCTAAGGTCAATCCAGCGTGAACTTTGATTATTCATTGTGCGCTTCCACTGGGCTGGTCCAGCCCCACGCCGCCAATAAGTTCACCCAAACGTTCGACGCTGACATCATGAGATTCGAGGGGCTGGGAGACCTTGCCTGCGAAAAACACCAGCACCCGGTCGCTGTAATGAAGAAGCTCTTCCAGATCGGAGGACACAAACACGACAGCCGTCCCTTCCAAGCAGCGCTCCTTCAGCTTCTCCCATGTAAAGATCGCCGACTCCATGTCCAGCCCGCGGGTCGGCTGCTCCATCAGCAACAGACGGAGATTCGATCTCAGCAAAGCAAGCAGGGCACGCTGCTGATTGCCTCCCGATAGCGACTCAACCGTCGAATACGGTTCTCCTCGTACTTTGAATTCAGCTATCCCCTCCCGAGCGCTGGCGCGGCCCTTTTCCCAGTTGACGAACAGCCCCTTGGCAGGGCGCGTCAGAATGAAGTGTTCGGTAAGTGTCATACCGGGGATCAGGCCCTCTTCCAAACGGGAGGCGGGCATGAAGGCACAGCCCCTTGATTTGAAGTCATGATAGTGCCGCCCGGTCATATCCTCGCCGTCAAGCAAAAGCTTGCCAGCGACTGGGCGCACGAGCCCGGCACAGGTCTGCAAGAACAGTCGCTGACCGCTCCCCTCCATACCCGCCAGGCCGACAACTTCCCCTTCGCGCACCTCTAAGTTGACATCCTCAATATTCAACCGCGGGTCTTCGATAGATACCCCTTCGAGTTGGAGTACAGGAGTATCGCCGTAGCCCGGCGTGCGCGGGATCAGTCTGACCTCTTTGCCAAACATCATCGCCACCAGTTTGGAGGTGGTGTACGGCGCATCCGTCTCTCCCACCAGGCGCCCCTCGCGCAAGACAGCAACCCGGTGGCATAGGCCCTCGACTTCTTCCAGCTTGTGGGAAACAAAGATGATTGTCCGGCCTTCTTCAGCCAGGCGCTTCAGAGTCTGAAACAGCTTTTGGCGCTGGGGTGCGCTGATCCCTGTCGTCGGCTCGTCGAGGATCATCGCCCGAACACCCAGCCAGAGGAGACGGAGGATCTCAAGCTGCTGCCGTTCGCCAACGGTCAAGGTGTCCACATAGGCATTTGGGTCCAGCGAGAAACCAAACTGATCCCCCAGGTCCCTCAGTGCCCGGCGGGCCTTTCCTCGCTGAGGCAGCAGTGACTGATGGCTCCCAATGAGGAAATTGTCGATCACCTGCATGGGAGGGAAATCCAAAGGATCTTGGTGAAGCATACCGACGCCGTGGGCGATGGCGTCGGCAGGGGATTTCATGCTGACTGGCTTCCCTTCCAGCAAGATCTGCCCGCTGTCCGGTTCCATGAAGCCAGAGAGGGACTTCATCAGAGTGCTCTTGCCAGCGCCATTTTCACCTAGCAGGCCCTGTATTGTCCCCGCTGGGATATCCAGAGTGATCCCATCATTGGCATGGACGGGCCCGAAGGACTTATGGATATCGCGCAACTCGACTTTCATGATTGCCCCATGGGGAGAGGGGGTGGGCTGCCAATGGCCGGCCCACCCCCTGGCGGTTCGTCCGTCCGTCTAGTTCGACGGGACGCTCTGGCCGTCCATGCCTTCCAAGAGCTGAGGCAGGTACCAGATCTGCTGATCGGTGGCCGTCTCACCGTCCTGGAGATAGGCCGTGCCGTCCTGCAGGTTGATCGGGCCGGTCCACAGGGAAAGACCCGAGCCCAGTTCCCCGATGAACTTGTCCAGAGAAGCAGACGCATCGGAGCTCAGACCCTCGCCCTTGGCAAAGCCAACAGCCGAGGTGTCTGGGTTGTTGATGTCGGCCCAATCAGGTGCGTTCCAAGCGAAGTCCGGCTTGAACGAACCATCCTGGATCGACTTGACAATACTCAGATAGCTGGGGCCCCAGTTGAAGTACGGGACACCCAAGCACACGCTGGGGGCTTCGGCGCAGCCGTCCTTGTAGTCGTATGAGACTGCCCAGACGTTCTGTCCCTGGCCAGCGAATTTGTCGGCTTCCACCAGCGCTTCGGTCGTGTCGATGCCCGACACAACCACATCGTAGCCGCTGTTGAAGAAGTCGTCCGCCACCTGCGTGGGGTCAGACGTCACACCGGGGATGTTAAACCAGAAGCCGATCCAGGTGACCTTGAACTTCAGGTCCGCGGCATCTTTGTTCATGTAGTTGGTCCAGCAGTACTTGGCGCCCAGATAGACGGAGGATGCCAAGCGGCGCGTCTCATCATTGATCAGGGGGCCGAGGTAGCCGATCTGGCCGGTTTGGGTGGTCAGAGCGGCGGCACAGCCAGCGATCATCTTGCCGTAGATCATCTTGCCCATGGTGTTGGTCATATTCGGAAGGTTTTGGAAGTCCTTGCCATCCTTCCAAGCCTGGTCACCAGAAGCCATGATCACGGGGACGTCGGGGTGGGCCTGAGCAAACTCGTTGGCGCTGTCCTTCATGTCATCCGAGCTGAAGTCGATGACTGTGGCGCCCTGGGAAAGCAGGCTCTCAGCCAGCTGAGCCGGCGTTGTGCCGGGGCGGTCAGCCGAGTTCGCCTTGTCGATATAGACGAAGTCGAAGCCGGACAGGTTGTCGGCGACGTACTGCGCGCCGTCGTAGTGCGCCTGGCTCCAGCCGTGATCGTTGTATGGGCCGACCATCAGCAGGCCGAGCACCGGTGTTTCGGCAGCTGGAGCCGACGTCGCTTCAGGTGCCGTTGTGGCTTCCGGTGCCGTCGTTGCTGGGGCCGGGGCCTGGGTCGGCGTCGCCGCCGGGCCGCAGGCCGCCGCCAGCATGGCGACGATCATCAGCCCTCCGAGGACCCTCCATTTCATGGTGCTACTCATCTGTCGCTCCTCCTTGTTGAAGAGATCAAAGTGTGGGCGTGCTCCGGTTGATCAGAGATCGATATGCCGTGTGCCTCCTTTCCCTCAGCCAAACAACAGACTAGGGGACAATCCGAGTTCCGGTTTCTCCCTGCAAAGCCCGCCGGATGTTGGGCGGGTCGGTGATCAAGGCTTCCTTGCCCCCACGCTCCAGGAAACCGATAACCGCTTGTATCTTTGGCTCCATACTGCCTTTGGCGAAATGCCCTTCAGCCAGGTAGGTCTTGGCTTCCGCCAATGTCATGCGGTCCAGCTTCTTCTCGTCAGGCTTGTTGAAGTTCAGCGCCACCTGTTCAACGGCCGTCGAGATCAGAAGTAAGTCAGCGCCGATACTGGAGGCCATCAGCGACGAGGCGAAGTCTTTGTCTATGACCGCCTCTACCCCCTTCAACGCCCCTTTCTCGTCAGCGACCACGGGGATTCCCCCACCGCCCACGCTGACCACGATAAAACCTGCCTTGATGAGGGTTTCGATGGCGTCGCGCTCAACGATCCGCTTGGGGTTCGGCGACGGGACCACCCGCCGCCAGCCGCGACCAGAATCCTCCACCACCGCCCAACCTTCATCCTGCGCGTGCTGCTTGGCAGTCGCCTCGTCCATAAAGGTGCCAATTGGCTTGCTCGGATTCTGGAAGGCCGGGTCTTCTCGGTCGACCTCCACCTGAGTAACCACAGTCGCCGCTTGGCGGTTCAGACCACGGACCTTGAACTCATTGTGCAGAGCCCGCTGGAACATATAGCCGATGGCGCCCTGCGTATCCGCCCCGCAGTAATCCAACGGCACGGGATGGAGCTCGCCAATGGACAGTTCTGAACGCCGCAGGATGAAGCCCACCTGGGGTCCGTTCCCATGGGTGACCACCACGTCCCAGCCGGCTTCGATCATGTCGGCCAAATGGGACATGGATTCGCCGGCTGCAGCGTACTGATCCGGGATCGTCTGGTGGGCCTTGTCTTTGATCAGGGAATTCCCCCCGACCGCCACCACGGCCAGCTTCCGTTCGTTGTTTGATTGTTCCATAGGGTCTCCTCAAGCCATCGTCAAGGCCATGACGGCCTTCTGGGCATGCAGTCGGTTCTCGGCTTCGTCAAACACCACGCTGTGGGGGCCATCGATCACGCCATCAGTAACTTCGACGTTGCGATCTGCCGGTAGCGGGTGCATGTAGATGGCATCCGATTTCGCCAGAGCCATCTTCTTTTCGTCAGTGATCCAGTCCTTGTAGCGATCCTGGATCTCCTTGCCCTTCTCCGAGTCCTGGGTCGTCAGCAGCGGACCCCAAGATTTGGCATAGACCACGTCGGCATCTTTGAAGGCTTCTTCCATATTGTCGGTCACTTCAAATCCCGTGCCAAATCGCTTAGCCTGCTCTCGCGCCTGGTCCATGATGTCCGGCATCAGTTTGAATTCAGGGGGATGGGCAAGGGTGATGTCCAATCCAAAGCGCGGCATCTGTAGGATAAGGGATTGGGGCACCGAGATTGGCTTCAAGTACGAGGCAGCGTACGCCCAAGAGACGACCATCTTTTTCTTGCGCAGATCGCGGCCCTTCTTCTCAATGATTGTCATCAAATCGGCCAGGATCTGATGGGGATGGTAGAACTCGCACTGCATGTTGAGCACAGGCACACGTGAAGCCTCAGCCACCAGATTGAGATAGCGGTTGCCGACCCCCCAATCGACGTGCCGGATGGCGATCCCGTCGAAGTAGCGGCCGAAGATCTCGCCCATTTCCTTTTCGGTATCACCGTGTGAAATTTGGGTTGTGCGCGATTCGATGAACGCCGCGTGGCCACCCAGCTGTGCCATTCCGGCTTCGAACGACCCACGCGTGCGGGTGCTGCTGAAGAAGAAAAGCATGGCCAGCACCTTGTCGCGCAGATAGGCATGCGGCTCGCCCAGTGCCCGCTTGCGCTTCATGTCAAAGGCCACGTCGAGGACCGTTTCGACCTCTTCACGGCTGAAATCAAGGTCGCTGATCAGATCGCGACCGCGCAGATTGGTTTGCATCATCACCTCCTGCTCACGCCAGGGACACTCGCCCCGCGTGGCACCTTACTCCATCATCCCAAAAACCAACGCCAACAGCGACATGCGCATCACGACGCCGTTGAAGGCTTCCACCCAATACCGGGCATGACGCGTGGCGTCCACTTCCGGCAGGAGCTCGTCCATCCGCGGCAGTGAATGCAGGATGATCGAGTCTGGCTTGGCCTTCTTCATCACATCCAAGGTGACCTGGTAGTTGGCCGGGGTGAGACCGACGTCGCCGGACCGCTCATCGCGCGCCTTGGTGTAGTCTGGCTGCACCACGGGCTCCATGTAGATCACATCCGCATCCGCGATGGCGTCCTTGATGTGATCGACTTCGCGGTAGCGCAAGTTGAGCTTGTCGATCTCGGCCTTAAACTCGTCGGTGAGCGACATCTCCGGCGGCGAAATGTAGGTGGCTTCGATATCGAACTGCGACATGGCATAGCTCATGGAATGCATGGTACGCATGCGCATGTCACCCACCAGAAGGAAATGCAGGCCGTCCAGAGTGCCCCGCTCCTTGTAGATAGTGTACATGTCGGTCAGCACCTGGGTGGGGTGTTCGCCCCAACCGTCGCCGGCGTTGATGATCGGGACGCTTGCCCAACGGGCCGCCTCGGCCGGCGCGCCCTGCTGGAAGTGGCGCATCACGATCACATCGCCGTAGAACTCCAACATGTGGACGGTGTCCTTGATCGACTCTTGATAAAAGTCCCCGGCGCGCGTGTTCTTGACATCGGCGAAACCGAGCACATGCCCGCCCAAGCGGTGCATTGCGGCTTCGTGTGCCATACGGGTTCGCGTGCTGGGCTGGTAGAAGGCCGTCAGCATGGTCTTGTGAGCCAGCAGGTCGGTGTTGCGCCGGTTTCGGGCGATCGGAGCCAACTCATCGGCCACTTCGAACACCCGGAAGAACTCTTCGCGTTCAAATTCCTTGAGCGACAGAATGTCGCGTCCTGCAAAACTGCGCATGGTGTATTCTCCTCTGTTCTGGATGGATATTCTTCGTCGATCGAGAGACGCATTTTGCGTCATTATGTGAAGACTTTCACAAATCGTACTCCTTGCCGCCTCCTCCCTGAATCACATTACTTGGTCGACCCGGCGCACAACATGAAAACGAAAAGTGCCGGGCAAGAAATAACTGCGTGAATGGTCGACAACACGGCCGGATGAGTCGTACAGACAGGCTTCCAGGTACAAAAGTACATCACCCCGCTGGATGCCGAGGCTCTTGGCAATCTTGGGCGTGGCAGTCGTGGCAGTGATCTCGGCCTGGGACCGATCGAGTTCCGGTTCGCCGCGCAACTGGAGGATCTCGAGCACTGAACCGTCGAAGTTTTCCTGGAAGGATTCGGCGGAGAGAATGTCCTCGGGCACGGTGTCCACAAGGTAGGCGACCGGCCTGTCCTTGGCGACGATCACGCGGGAAACGTCCACCACGCGTCCCCCTTGCGGGGTCAGGAGCGGGCTGTCGTCGGGCCCGTCAACGCGCCGCACGGTGACGTCCAGGTCTTTCATTTCGACCGTCATCCCCATGCGCGATGCCAAGGCCTGGATGCTGGTCAGCACCTCCAAACCAGTTTCGATCACCTGGGGCGGCTCAACGACGTATGTTCCCACGCCCTGGCGACGAACCACGCGTCCCTTGGCCTCCAACGGCCGCATCGCCTCCCGCAGGGTGGCGCGTGAAACCCCCATCTTCTTGGCCAAATCAGGCTCGGACGGAAGGAAGGTTCCTGGCGAGAGCCCCACCAGCATCTTCTCCAGTGTGTCGGCCGTCTTCTGATACAGGGGTCGGGTCCGCTTGACCCGTTTTCTCCGTGCCAAGCTAGTCCGCCTCCTCAGCGATCACCGGGATAACAGCGAAGGTTTCGACGTCCACCAGGCCGCGATCGGAAATACGCAGTTCGGGGATCACGACCAGGGCCAAAAGGCTGAGCTGCATATTGGCGTTGTTCAGATCACACCCGCAGTCCCTCATCGCCGCCAGCACCGATTCGGCCTTCTCGGCCACAATCTCGGCGCGCTCGTCGGACATCAGGCCAGCGATGGGCAGCTCGACCAATGCCTGGACGTTCCCTTCGCGCACCACAATCTGTCCGCCGCCGACGCGGGCCAGTTCGTTGGCGGCGATGGCCATGTCCTCATCGCTGGTACCCACGATGAGCATGTGATGGGAATCGTGCGCCACGGTCGAACCAAACGCGCAGCCTACGTTGATCCCGAAGCCTTGCACGAAGCCTACCTGCACTTCGCCAGTACCACGATGGCGCTCGACAAGCGCCACCTTAGCCACATTCTGGTCGTTGTCGCTCAGCACTCTTCCATCAGCCACGGGCAGCTCCAAGCGCAAGTGCTTGGTCGGCGCTTGGTTCTCGATGACGCCGATCACGTTGGCTTCAACGTTGCTGTCGGCCTGGGTAGGCATAGCAAAATCATCGACGGCCAGTTGACGCCCCAGACGGACCGAGGCCTTGACCTCGGCCGGGTAGCTGAACTGGGGCACCTCCAACAGGAGCTTGCCCTCGCTGGCCGCCATCTGGCCCCTGGCGATGACCTGGTCGGCGTGGAAATTCTGCAGGTCATCGACCAGCACAATATCCGCGTAGCGGCCGGGCGCGATCTGCCCGATGTCGCGCGCCAGGCCAAAATGCTCAGCTGGGTTCAGCGTCGCCATCTGGAGAGCGATCATCGGATCGAGGCCCTGATCGATAGCGTGCCGCACAACACGGTCCATATGCCCGTCGTGCACCAAGGTTCCTGAGTGAGAATCGTCCGTGACAAGGATGAAGTGCCGCGGGTCCAGCCCGAGTTCGGTGATCGCCGGAAGCTGAGTGGCGACGTCGTACCACGCCGAGCCCAGGCGAAGCATAGCTTTCATCCCCTGCCGTACCCTAGCCACAGCGTCCTCGACCCGTGTGCCTTCATGATCGTCTTCCGGTCCGCCAGCCACGTAGCCATGGAAGGGGAGCCCCAGGTCGGGAGAGGCATAGTGGCCTCCGATGACCTTGCCCGCTTCCCGAGTGCGCGCCATCTCTGCGTGCATCTTTTCGTCGCTGTTGAACACGCCGGGGAAGTTCATCATCTCGCCCAGCCCAATGATCCCGGGCCAGGTCATGGCTTCGGCCACATCGTCCGGCCCCAACACAGCGCCCGGCGTTTCAAGGCCGGGCGCGGACGGGACACATGAGGGCATTTCAACCCAGACATGCACGGGCTGGATGGCGGCTTCATCCACCATCATTCGCACGCCCTTCAGGCCGAACACGTTGGCGATTTCGTGTGGGTCAATGAACATCGCCGTCGTCCCGTGCGGCAGGACGGCCCGCACGAACTCGGTTACAGTGACCATGCCCGATTCGACGTGCATATGGCCATCGATCAAACCGGGGACCAGATACCGGCCCTCGGCATCGACGATCTGGGTTTCCCGCCCCTCACAATGCTGGCTGTCCTGACCGACATAGGCGATGCGTTCGCCCTTGATGGCAACGTCGATCTCATCGATGATTTCACCCGATTGGACGCAAACCCATTTCCCTTTGCGAATGATCAGATCCGCCGGCGTGCGCCCCATGGCGACATCGGTCAATTCACGCGAGATTTTGCTCCAATCACGATCCGACATGCGAACACCTCTTGAAGATAATGGCCAAAAAGGCATGCATCAGTCGCCCCGAACCAAGGCCGAGGCCGCCCGGTTGTGCTTTTCGATCAACACGTTCATGTCGACGCCGCTCACCTGGCCCTCTGTCACCACGGGCCTGCCGTGCACGTAGTTGAATGACACATTCGTCGGAGAGCAGAACACCGCCGCTGCTACAGGATCGTGAAGCCCGCCAGCATAGGCGATTTGACCCAAATCGATGCCGATGAAATCCGCGCACATCCCCGGCCTCAACGCACCGATGTCCTTCCGCCCAAGGACGGCCGCCCCGCCCAGCGTGGCCATTTCCAGCGCCTGCCGAGCGGTCAGCAATCCCTCACCTGGATCGACCTCGGGCGCCACCGTCGAACCGACGCGCGAGAGAAGCATCGCCTGGCGAGCCTCCGCCAGCATGTGCGAACTGTCGTTGCTGGCCGAGCCATCCACGCCCAGCCCTACATTCACACCGGCTTGCTGATATCGTCTGACCGGTGCCAGCCCACTCGCCAAGCGCATGTTGGAGCTCGGACAGTGGGCTACCCCGCTTCCGGCGTTTGCCATTCGGCCGACTTCCTCCGGATTGATGTGCACCGCATGGGCAAACCACACATCATCCCCCGCCCAGTCCAACCGTTCCACAAAGGCCAACGGCCGGTAGCCGAAGCTCTCGAGGCAAAATGACTCTTCGTCCAAGGTCTCAGCCAGGTGGGTGTGCAGATGCACCCCAGCAGATCTGGCCAAGATGGCGGATTGGCGCATTAAGTCAGGCGTCACTGAAAACGGGGAGCAGGGTGCCACCACCAATTGGACCATGGCGCCCGGTTCCGACTGGTGATAGGTCTCGATGACACGTAGTGTGTCCTGCAGGATGGCGTCTTCATCTTCCACCACCCGGTCCGGCGGCAGGCCACCCTGGCTTTCACCCAGGCTCATTGACCCACGCGAGGCGTGCAGCCGCAGCCCGATATCTCGCGCGGCCAGTATCTCGTCATCCAGCCGGCAGTCATTGGGAAAGATGTACAGATGATCCGAGGCGGTTGTGCAGCCGGAGAGCGCCAGTTCTGCCAATCCGAGCTGAGTGGAAAGGCGTATGTGTTCCGCCGACATGCGGGCCCAGATCGGATACAGCGTCTTGAGCCAACCGAAGAGGTTGGAATCCTGGGCCGCCGGGACAGCCCGAGTGAGTGTTTGATACAGATGGTGATGTGTGTTGATCAGGCCGGGCAGCACCAGGTGATCCTGGGCGTCGACCACAGTATCGGCCCCGTCGGGCAGCTCGTCGGACGGGCCGACCTGTTCGATCCACCCATCCTTGGCGAATAGCCCACCGTTGGCAATCTCCCGACGCTCCTCGTCCATGGTGACCATGACCGAGGCGTTGCGGACCAGAAGCGTAGGCATGGCGCCTCCTGGGAATGTAGATTCAGTCTAGCACTGGCAGGATGGTGCGTCAATTGTCTGACAATTCAACCCAGACATGACATTCGTCCCCTTCTTCGCGGAACCAATATCAGCCTGCAGACGCTCTTTGAGCGGCGTTCAGCGTGCTCTTCAGCAGCATGGCGATGGTCATTGGCCCGACGCCACCCGGTACGGGTGTAATCGCCCCAGCCACTTCCATAGCTTCGTCGAAGGCCACATCGCCGGTCAGGCGATAGCCCTTCTCTTTGGTCGGATCGTCAACGTGATCGATCCCCACATCGATCACATAGGCACCGGGTTTGATCCAGTCGCCGCGGATCATCTCGCCGCGTCCGATGGCAGCGATCAGCACGTCTGCCCGGCGGCACACCTCGGGCAGATCCTTTGTTCGCGAGTGGCAGATGGTGACTGTGGCGTTCTCTCGAACCAGCAGCAGAGAGACAGGCATGCCCACGATGTTGGAGCGGCCGACGACCACCGCGTTGGCGCCCTCCAGCTTGGCTCCGGCATGTTTGAGCAGCTCGATGCAGCCAGCCGGCGTGCAAGGGACAAAGGACGGCTCCCGGCCTTTCTGGGCCAGGCGGCCGAGATTCACCGGATGGAACCCATCCACATCCTTGTCCACGCTGACCGTGGTGAGCACGGCCTCCTCGTCATTGCCAGGAGGGAGCGGAAGTTGGACCAGGATGCCGTGCACGCGCTCATCTGCGTTGAGTTCGCGGATGAGATCGATAATCTCTTCTTGAGGCGTGTCCGCTGGGAGCTCATGATGGAAGGATTCGATCCCGACTTCCTCGCATGCCTTTCGCTTGGAGCGCACGTATCTGTGCGAGGCCGGGTCATCTCCTACCAGTACCGTCGCCAGACCGGGCTTGGGCATGCCCTTGGCCACCAACGCCTCCACCTGGCGCGCCACATCGGCCCGAATCTCAGCCGCCAGGGCCTTTCCGTCGATCAATTCGGCAGTCATGTTTTTCACCTTCTTGGTATGGGCGTGGCGAGGTCAGGGCCGCCACGCTGCGTCAAAGTTGAGCCCGGTGTGCGATGTCAGTTCGGTGTAGTTGGCACAACTTGACGTGACCAGCGCGATCTCGTGATCGACGCCAGATGGCCACGTTTCAAACGCCAGCCACTGCCCGTCCGGGGACCAAGCCGGCTCGGCCATCGGCTGAACCGAGAGCGGCCCCTCAGGGCATATGCGCGACTCGGGCGAGTCGCCCTCTTTGTACTGCATTGCCACCAGGCGCGATACGCCTCCGACAACTTGGTCAAATACCACGTACTTGCCATCTGGCGACCAGCTGGGTTGGGAATCCTCTCGCTCTCCGCTGCGAGAGAAGCGGGCGGCATCTCCGCCGCCAGCCGGCATAGTCCACACCTCCGCCACCTTGTTTCGGATGGAGGTGAAGATGATCTGGCTCCCCGAGGGGGACCAGCTTGGGTCGCTGTCGCTGGAGCGGTTGTTGCTCAGATTGGTGCGACCCGTGCCATCCACATTCATCACGTAGATCTGGGGCCGTCCGTCTTCCAGCGACGTGAAAGCAACCTTGTCTCCGATCGGTGACCAGGACGGGGCGAAATCGCCACCCGGCGCGGAGGCGAGGGCCCTCAGCCCGCTGCCATCCGCGTTGATAATCCAGACGCTTGAGCCCGCATACAGGCTCCGATTGGCCCGACAGGGAGACGTGAACGCCATTTGCTTGCCGTCCGGCGACCAGGCAGGCTGGCAGGCACCATCCGACAGGTCGGTGACTTTGTGCACGCCGGTGCCGTCGATGTTCATTACGTAGACCTGAGGCAGCCCATCGCGATTGGATGCAAACGCCAACTGGCCGATGCCCCCACCGGGTGGGGTCGGCGTCGGAGCCAACGCCCGTGTCGGCTGAACCACAGCTACAACAGTCGAGGTGGGTGACCCGCCGCCCCCCGATTGCGTGGCCGCCGGCGTGCCGTCCGCCGTCTGGCCGGATTGCGTGGGGACCAGCCCTCCGTTGGTCGCTGGCGGACTATTGCGTCCGCGTCCGAGGCCGGGTAGAGCGTAGATTGCCCCGGCGGCGATTGTCACCACCGTCACAATCACGAGACCGTAGATCGGCCATCGGCGATTCTCGGTTCGCGGCTTGAATGCCGGCACCGGGGATGACCCTACCACCGTCTTGGCGGCGGGGACCACCGTCCGCTCGAGATATGGATAGCCCTTGGTGTTGGCCGGACTGGTTGCCGAACCACTGGCCGCCAAAGCCGATGCAAATTCACTCATGGTCTGGAAGCGTTCTTCCGGCTCCAGCGCCAGCGCCCGCTCGATCGCCCGCGACAGAGCCGAAGAGACCTTGGGATTCCGCCGGCGAATAGGAGTGAGGGTGGCCCGCCCCATGGCCCGCTCGAGCGAATCCTCCGGAATGGATGCCGTCAGCGCAGTGTACAGCGTGGCAGCCAGCGCATAGATATCGGTGCGCGGATCCGTCCGACCGGCTCCGTACTGCTCGGGCGGCGAGAAGCCCGGCGTCATCGCCTTGGCTCCGGTAGTGGTGCTTCCGCTTTCCTCAAGCACTTTGGCCAATCCGAAGTCAACCAGAACGGCGTGATCCTCGGGTGTGATCTTGATGTTGCCTGGCTTGATGTCGCGGTGGACGATGGGAGGTGTGCGGGTATGGAGATAGGCCAAGGCGTCGCAGACCTCAACAAACCAGCGGATGGCCATGTCTTCTTGAACCGGCCCATCGCGTTCGAGCCGTTCCCGCAGGTCCTCCCCCTCGATGAAATCCATCACCAAGTACTGGCCTTCGCCTTCGATGACGAAGTGGTCCGTCACGCGTGGCAGAGCAGAGTGGCGTAGGCTGGCAAGGATTGTGGCTTCGCGTCGGAACTGGCGGGCGTACTCTTCGGTGGTGAAGAGGTTTGCTTTGACGGCGACTTCCACCCCCAGGTTGACGTCTGTGGCACGGTAGACAGCGCCCATGCCTCCCTGGCCGAGGGTTTCTTCGATGCGGTAGCGTTGCCTCAGCATTTCGCCGACTTTTAGCGGCATTCAGAATTCAATCCGTGGGTGGTCCGAGGCTCCTAGTGGCGTACAACGAGGGTATTGTAACGAATGGCGATGCTTTTGACCACCATCACGGATCGATTGACACGATTCTGTAAGCTGTTGGGATCCGCCCTGACCGGGCTGGTGCGCTCAGCCTGATTTGAACACGTTGGTCACCGTCGGCGTGAAATCAGGAAACACCAGGTTCACAGCAGGGTTGTTAAGCCGCTTTCGGCACAGTTCACTGAGGACATCGCGGTAGTCGGTCGTCACGGCCAGATCGCCCGGCCCAAAGAGTTGGCCTTCGGCCAAACCAGGCCAATTTCCGTGAACCTTCCCGCCATGCACTTGGCCGCCCAACAACAACATTGCGCCCCCATGACCGTGATCAGTCCCCAAGCTGGCATTCTCATATGCGCGTCGGCCGAATTCGGACATCACCACTACCGACACGTCACCCATGGCCTGGCCAAGGTCGGCATGCAGCCCCGCCAGGCCCTTCGCCAGGTCATCCATCAGGCCCGACATCAATCCCAGGCTCCCACCCTGCGAGAAATGGGTATCCCATCCGCCCAGATCGATGGCCGCCACTTCGAGACCCACTTCGGATTTGATCAGCATGGCCACCTGCTTCAGACCCATCCCGAAATCCGTTTCCGGATAGCGCGCCCCGCCGGAGGGCACATAGCTTGCCGGGTCGAGCTTCTTGAGAGTGTCCAAGATGTCCAGGGTGTCCCTGCCCACGCCGGCCAGTCTCTCGTCGTCTTGGTACAGGCTCGAGAGGATCATCTGCATCCTGGCCCTCGCCTGAAGATCACCGCGTAGGTGAAAATCGGCAATCGATTTCAGTGCGGTCACCGGAACCCGACCCCGTAAGCTGCGGGGGGCTTGGTCACCCAGGCCGATCGCTCTTAGCGGGGAGGCGTTTCCTGTATCAAGGCTGGCCAAATGGCGCCCTACCCAACCGGAGGCTGGGCCCCGCTCATCGGTCACCCCCCGCTCCATCAACTCCATCGCCCGAAAGTGGCTGCGCGAGTCATCGGGCGCTCCGCAGGCGTGGACGATTCCAAGGTGGCCTTCTCGCCACGCGGGCAAGAGCGGGGACATCGACGGGTGAAGTCCGAAAAAGCCGTCCAGATCGACAACCCTTTCTGTAGTCTTGGCACGCGGGTCATCCGGGTGTGGGATTCCCAGCGTTGGTCGCATCTGGTAGTAGGCATCCTCCCCGTGTGGAACGACCATGTTCAGCATATCGGCGGCCCCGCGCAGGAAGACCACCAGGAGTCCATCCCCTCGGGGGGCCTTGCCACGCGGCGAGAAGGCCATGCGCGGCAGCCAACCCGGCCAGTTGGTCTCTTCGGGAAGGTGCACGCAACATTCAAGCACCTGCTCTCGGGCAACGGACCAGCTCATGGGTTTACCTCCATTGAAAGGCAGGAGACGCCAGCAGACCTGCAGCCATGATTGCCGTGACCTCCTCCGGCGTATCGGCGCCGGATTGACTGAGGCCGTCGGAGAGGGCATTGGCAACCTCGGACGCCGGCGCCCTTCCCAGGAGCAGCAAGCTCAGGGCAGTCAGAATTTCGCTCGGAGATGACGCAACCACGGATTCGAGCAGCGCCGGCAGGCTCGCCCGACTTCCTTTAAGCTCATCCTGGGCCAACTCGAGGGCGAAGGACCAGCGGGGAAGGAGGTTGGAAGTCCAGGCTTCTTCAACGTCTGGCGGTCCGTCGGGTGTCGGCCAATCGAACAGGCCCTGGCCCATGGCCGATAGGTGACCCTGAACAGCCGGACCTCCATCGCCCTCCACATGCAGCAGCCTGAGAGCGGAAGAGACAAAGTCCGAAGGCCGTTTGAACTTCAACGGCAGCTCGAAATCAGGCCGGGCCAATCCATCGAGCAAAATCGTCTTGAGCATCGACCTGATTTCACCCCCCGACTCCAGGAAAGCATCGGCAGCCGTCGCCACCAATTCCGGGGCAGCAACCAACGGATGGTCCACGATGAACCGTCCCACAAGCTCGGCGGCAAGGTGCTGAGCTGTAGCGGGATGCAGGGCCAGCCTCGCCAGCACTTGTTCCGCCTCGGCTTCGCCTCCCGGTTGGATCACACGCCCCAGCACTTTCTTCGCCCCGCCGGCATGCTGGTCGGCGTCGAACGTGAATTTGCCGCGCCAGAAGTGTCTCTTGACCCCCCAGCCGGTAAGGCAGCGTGCCAACTGCATGACATCGGTCTGGGTGTAACCGCTGGCGACTCCCAAGGTATGCAGCTCCATGACTTCACGGCTGTAGTTCTCGTTGGGGGCTGCCTTTTCATTGGCCTGGTTGTCGAGATAGACGAGCATTGCCGGCGAATGGGCGGACGCCAATAGCAGATCGCCAAAGTTGCCCAACGCGTGAGCACGCACCACTTCCCGGTCGTCAACGACTTTCAAGAACCAGCAATCCCCTTTGGCTGCATAGATGTTGAAATGGTCGGTCCAGAACTCGACCATCCGCTCGTAGAGCTGGCGGCGGCTGTACTGGCGCCTGACCAACGTGGCGCGGCGCAGTTGATCGACTACCGTGTCTCGTTCCCAATCGGCCAGCACATCCGCTTCTAGGGCAAGTCCATCGTACGGACGCAGTCGAATTTCCGCCCTTGTATCATCCAGTGTCTGTGGCGCCAGCTGTGCCTCGATCCAGGCCACCAACCCGTGGTCCACAACCTGTTGGCGTTCGCTGGGCAGTGGGCCATACGTCATGCGCCCGAGCTTGCGGAAAATGGTTTCGCCGGCTGCAGGCCACATCTGGCCGGCCACCCCGATTTGGGAGAGCCGACCGTATGCGGGGGCACAGGCGGTGATGGCGGCCGTCCCGGCCACCCAGCCGCTCAACCGCAGGAAGTCACGCCGACTGAGGCTCACCGGCCAGGCTCCCTTCGACCACCATCGAGCTCTCGCTTTCGGCTTGTGACCCCGGCATCCACCTCAGCAGGGCGAACAGACTGGCCCCCAGACAGGTGACGATTGTGAAAGGGATCACAATCAGCCAACCCAGAAGCGGAAAGGCTGCCGCCAGCTCGAGTGCCAGCGCGCCACCCAGGAACGCCTTCACATCAGAGCGCGCCCAACCTGCCCTTTCCGCAAGACGTTCCCCCATCGATGCCGCCAATCCGGCTGCGCCGAAACTCGCCAGGATTAAGGCCGCCATCAGGAGCACGCTGGCGATGAGTTTGGTCGGGCCAAAGGGCAGTGCGAACAGGATCAAGAGGGGCAGGCCAATCACCAAGGCGCCCGCCAGACCCAAGGCGAAGGTCTGCCCCGGAGTCTGATTCAGGCGCGTCTCAGCGCGGTCGACGACCCTCGGGAAAAGCAGCCACCACGCCATCAGCATGCCCGGAAAGACGATGCCCAGGGCCAGCAGCGTTCCGAATACCGCATACACGTCTGCCATCAGAACCTCCTCACAATCGTTCGCTCGTTCACCGACTCCTACTGTTAACTACAGCCCCGGGGGTCGGATTGTCGCGTTTCACACGCTCACCACCCCCTAGCCGCTCCATGGTGACTGGCGCTGCCCGGGTTCTCCAACGGACCCAGCATGTTTCAGGCCGGCTGACCGTGCCGAGAATCGGATGGCCAATCCAGGCGCAGGAAGCTCTCCAACCGCT
>Ga0315556_1000540_pt1 | contig 23631 bp, 19 predicted proteins | sample SalMarSW160310MG_FD_202112 | JGI IMG/M metagenome (GOLD analysis project Ga0315556, IMG submission 202112) | Salt marsh sediment microbial communities from the Plum Island Ecosystem LTER, Massachusetts, United States - Salt Marsh Sediment SW1603-10 ...
GGCGAGGCCTGGAGCGGCATGCAGAAGACCCTGCGCTGGCTCGAAAGCCTCGGGCAGGTTCGCTATCAGCTCATCGCCTACGATTTCGCCGGCCATCTGCTGCTCGACCTCGGCCTGAACGAACGGGTGGTCGAGCAAATGGAGCGCGGACTCGCGCTCGGGCGCGACAGCGGCATCATGTTCTGGCGCGCGGCGATCGAGGCGCATCTTGCGGTCGCCCGCTCGCGCCTGGGACAGAAGGACGTCGGGCCGGTGCTCGAGCGCGTGCTGGAGCAGTCGCGCCGAACTTCGGAGCGCTACCTGATGGTGCGCTGTCTCGACGGCCTGGCGGAGATCGCGCTTGCTGCGGGCGACGCGGACGGCTGCCTGGCGTTCGGCGACGAGCTGCTCGCCATCGCCGAGCCGAACGGCCTGCGCGAGCTCGAGGCCGTGGCGCGGCGCTGGCGCGGCGAAGCCTGGCTGGCAAACAAGGCCTACGCACAGGCGCAGCCGGAGCTCACTCGCGCCGCGACGCTGGCGCAGGATGTCGGCCGCGTGCGCCTGCAGATGAACGCGCACGCCGGGCTGGCGCGTGTGCACGAGGCTCAGGATCAGGCGCCGAAAGCGCGGCGCCATCGCGCCGAGGCGCACGCGATCGCGGACGCGATCGACAAGAGCCTTGCGTCCTCGGAGCTTGCTGACGCCGTCGTTCAGAAATACGGCGCGCGCGGAGTTTGATAGCATCTAGCTGGGAGACGCATAGTGGAACCTTGGTCCGCACGGGACGAAAACCGATACCTGATGGCGCCGCGCGCGCGGCCGAACCGCAGCATCTGGTGGGTGGCGCTGCTGGTCGCGCTGCTGGCGGGCGCCGTGGGCGCCTACTACTACTATTTCGTGAGCACGCGCATGGCCGAACCGGCGCCGGCGGCGCCGCCTGCACCGGCGAGCGAGCCCGCTCCGGCGGCACAAGCGCCAAGTCCTGCGCCGGCGATCGAGCATCCGGTCGAAGCGCCCAAGGCGCCGCCGGGCGAAATCGTTCCGCCGCTGCCCGCGCTGGCCGACAGCGACGCCGCCGCGCGGGATGCGCTGATCGGGCTGTTGGGCGCCAAGTCATTCGCGGCCTTCTTCTACCCGGAGCGGATCATCCTGCGCATCGTCGCGACGGTGGACAATCTGCCGCGCAAATCGGCGCCGGCGCGAATGATGCCGGTCAAGCCGGTCGCCGGCGCCTTCGCCACCGTGGGCAGCGGCGACGATGCCGTCATCAGTCCGCGGAACGCCGCGCGCTACACGCCCTACGTGCGCATTCTGCAGGCGATCGACGCGCGCAAGCTGGTCGCGGTCTACAGCCGTTTCTACCCGCTGTTCCAGCGCGCGTACCGCGAGCTCGGTTACCCGAACAAGTACTTCAACGACCGCCTGATCGAAGCGATCGACGATCTGCTCGCCGCGCCCGAGCTCGACGGCCCGCTGAAGCTGGCGCAGCCCAAGGTGCTGTACGAGTTCGCGGACCCGGACCTGGAGGGGCGCTCGGCCGGGCAGAAGATCATGCTGCGCATGGGCCGCGACAACGAGCTCAAGGTGAAAGCCAAGCTGCGCGCGCTGCGCCGGGCGCTGGTCAGCGGCGTGTGAGCGGCGCCGGATTTGCCGCGCGGGGCAGTTCGACCTAGACTGCGCCCTCCGGCAGCATGAACGACGGCCCTCGCGGGCCGTTTCAGTTTTTTCCCATCGAGATGAACGCACCCCAAATCCAGTTCGACCCCGAATCCGCCCGCTTCGGCAGCTCGCGCTCGCAGAAGCGGCTCGAAGACGACCGCCTGCTCACCGGCAAGGGCCTGTACAGCGACGACCGCGAATTCGCGCGACTCGCCTGGCTGGTGCTGGTGCGCTCGCCGCACGCGCACGCGAAGATCCTGTCGGCCGACCTCGCGCCGGCGCGCGAGGCACCCGGCGTGCTCGCGGCCTGGACCATGCAGGACCTGCGCGCCGACGGCGTCGGCCACATTCCTTTTCCGCCCCTGTTCAAGCAGGCCGACGGCTCGCCGATGGCGGCGCCGCCGCGGGTGCTGCTGGCCGAGCAAACCGTCTATTACGTCGGCCAGCCGGTGGCCGCGATCGTCGCCGAATCGCGCGATGCGGCCGAGGACGCCGCCGAGCTGGTGCTGGTCGATTACGAAGCGCTGCCCTGCGTGGTCGACGCGCAACGCGCGCTCGAGCCGGACGCGCCGCAACTGTGGCCCGAGGCGCCCGGCAACGTCGCGGCGGAGTCCGCATACGGCGACCCGAAGGCGGCCGAGGCCGCGTTCGCCGCGGCCGCACACGTGGTCGAGCTCGAGCTGCACAACCAGCGCCTGATCGCCAACGCGCTCGAGCCGCGCTGCGCGATCGGCGTGTTCGCGGACGGCCGCACCACGCTCTACACGCAGAACCAGACGCCGACCAGCGCGCGCGAGCTGCTCGGCGCGGTGTTCGGCGCCAAGCCGGAGGCGTTCCGGGTCGTGGTGGGCGACATCGGCGGCGGCTTCGGCATGAAGACCGGCCTCACGCCCGAGGACGCGCTCGTTTGCCACGCGGCGAAGAAGCTCGGCCGCCCGGTCAAGTGGCGCGCCGAGCGCAGCGAAGAGTTCCTCGCCGCCCACATGGGGCGCGACCAGCGCTTCAAGGCCGGTCTCGCGCTCGACAAGGACGGCCGCATCCTGGCCCTTCGCATGCGCATGCTGGGCAACATCGGCGCGACGCCCGTGGGCTCGTCGGCGATCATTCCGCTCGCGCTCGGACCCAAGGTGCAGACCACCGTGTACAAGGTGCCGGTGGTCGATTACGGCGTCAAGGCGGTGCTCACCAACACCATGGCCACCGGCGCCTACCGCGGCGCGGGGCGCCCCGAGGCCAACTACCTGATGGAGCGCCTGATGGAAAAGGCGGCGCGCGAGCTCAAGCTCGACCCGGCCGAAATCCGGCGCCGCAACTTCATTCGCCCGCAGGATTTTCCGTTCCGCACCCACCTCGGCGACACTTACGACGTGGGCGATTTCGGCCGCGTGCTGGACGGCGCGCTCGCGCGCGCGGACTGGAACGGCTTCCCTGCCCGGCGCGAGGAATCGAAGCGCCGCGGCCGGCTGCGCGGGCGCGGCCTTTCGGTCTACCTCGAGTGGACCGGCGCGATCCCGACCGAGACAGTCGACATCCAGATCGACGCCGACGGCGCGGTGACCGTTTTCTCGGGCACCCAGGCGATGGGGCAGGGACTCGAGACGACCTATTCCCAGCTCATCACCGAGGTGCTGCAGGTGCCGGTCACGAGCGTGCGCATCGTGCAGGGGGACACCGATCGCGCCAACGGCGTCGGCAGCGTGGGCTCGCGCTCGGCGTTCGTCGGCGGCTCGGCGGTGGTTGCTGCCGGGCGCAAGGTGATCGTGCGCGGCAAGGAGCTGGCGGCCGAGACGCTGGAAGCCGCGCCGCAGGACATCGAGTTCGGCGACGGACGCTTCCGCATCGCGGGCACCGACCGCAGCATCGGGCTGGACGAGCTCGCCGCGCGCCAGACCGAGCGCCGCATCCGCGTCTCGGCGACCGAGACGCCGTCGACGCCTTCGTGGCCGAACGGCGCCCAGGTGTGCGAGGTCGAGATTGATCCGGATACGGGCGAGGTCGAGCTGGCGCGCATCACCAGCGTGGACGACATCGGCCGCATCATCAACCACATGATCGTCGAGGGGCAGATTCACGGCGGCATCGCACAGGGCGTCGGGCAGGCGCTCTACGAGCGCGCGGTCTACGATCCGGAAAGCGGCCAGCTGCTGAGCGGCTCCATGATGGATTACGGCATTCCGCGCGCGGACCAGTTTCCCCCCATGGATACCGCGTTCGAAGAGGGCGTTCCCTGCAGCACCAACCTGCTGGGCGTGAAGGGCTGTGGTGAGCTCGGCACCATCGGCTCGGTGCCGGCGGTGGTGAACGCAGTGCTGGACGCGCTTGCCGAACGCGGCGTCACGCAGCTCGAGATGCCTCTCACTGCCGAGAAGGTCTGGAGGGCGTTGCACGGCGTGTAGTCGATCGAACGGGGTGAGGTCGCATGGCGGCGGGTTCGGCGCGCGGTACGGCTTGGCAGGATGGGGCCCGTCGCGCGCTCGAATACGCGCTTGTCGCTTCGCTTGCCCTGCATGCGCTGGCGCTGCTTTCGCTTCCCTCGCTTCCCTCGCTCCGGACGCCGCCGGCTCCGGCGCAGCCGCCGCTCGAGGCGCGCCTGATGCCGGCGCGGCCGGTCGAAGCGCCCATACCGCCGCCTCCGCCCCCGCCGCCGCCGAAGATCGAGCCGCAGCCCGCGCCGCAGCCGACGCCGCATCCGGCCCCACGGCCCGTATTGAAGAAGGCACGGCCTGTTCGCGAACGTGCGCCCGAACCCGCGCCGCAGCCTGTGCCCGAGCCCGTTATAACGACCCCGGCGCCTGCCCCGGTCGTCGCGCCGGTTGCGCAACCGCAACCCCCCGTCGTAGCTGCACCTCGGCCTGAACCCGCCCCGGCGCCGCGTGCCGCGCCGCGGCCCGACGCGGCGAGCCTGGCGGCGCAGTATCGTGCGGCACTAATGGCCGAGGCGGCGCGCTACAAGCGCTACCCGCGCTTCGCGCGCGACAACGGCTGGCAAGGCAGGGTCGAGGTGCACCTGGCGATCGGGGCCGACGGGGCGATCGCGTCGCTGCGCGTCGCACGCGGGACGGGGTACTCGATCCTCGATCAGCAGGCGCTCGAGATGGTCCGCAGCGCCAAACCGCAAATTGCAATTCCAGAGGGCTTGCGCGGCAAGCCCTTCAGCGTCGAGATCCCGGTGCTGTTCAGCCTGCGCGAGCCGGATGCGTAGGCGGGCTCAGGCGGCGCGCACCGTCGAAGCGACGCATCCAGTAGCGCGTGCGCAACTGCTCGACGCGCACCCTTGCGCCGGTCTTTGGCGCGTGCACGAAGCGGCCGTTGCCGAGGTAGATGCCGACGTGCGAGAAGGCGCGGTGCTGCGTGTTGTAGAACACCAGATCGCCCGGCTGCAGTTCCGCTAGACTGACGGGCGTTCCGATTTCGCTCTGGGCGCGGGCGTTGTGCGGCAGCTCGAGCCCCCAGGCCTGCTCGAACACGTGGGCGACCAGTCCGCTGCAATCGTAGCCGGTGGCGGGCGAGTCGCCGCCGTAGCGGTAGTCGGTGCCGAGCGCGAGCACTGCCTGCAGCAAGGCTTCGGAGCGCTCGGCGCTGGCCGGCGCGAGCCGATCCGGTGGCAACGGGCCGGGCGCCCGCTGGGGCCCGGCGCAACCGGCCATTGCGGCGCAAAGCGCGAACAAATACAGAGAATTACGCGCCATAATTAATGCAATGTAGTGAATGTGGAAGACAAAGTAAAGCCGCGCAGTGTCAGCCGCGCGCCGCGCAGGCGCGTTGCTTCGAGGGGGGCCGTGGAGAGCCATTCAGCAGGAGCGCCGATGCGCCCGTTGTCATGAGCCGCGCCGCGTCACGCGAGGCGGCGGCGCTCGAGCGCGCCTTTGCCGAGGGCGGTGCGCTCGCGCAGCGCGTGCCCGGATTCCGTCACCGGCCGCAGCAACTCGACATGGCGCGCGCGATCCTGGACGCCGTCGAGCGCGGCGAGGTGCTCGTGGTCGAGGCCGGCACCGGCACCGGCAAGACCTTCGCCTATCTCGTGCCGGCGCTGGTCGCCGGCGGCAAGGTGATCGTCTCGACCGGCACCAAGACGCTGCAGGACCAGCTGTTCGACCGCGACCTGCCCGCGGTGCGCGAGGCGCTCGCCTCGGGCGCCAGCGCGGCGCTGCTCAAGGGGCGCGCGAACTACGTCTGCCTGTACCGGCTCGAGCGCGCCGCAAGCGAGGCGCGGCTCGGTTCGCGCGAGGAAGCGGTGCAGCTGCGCCGCATCGAGCGCTTCGCCGCGGCGAGCGCGAGCGGCGACCGCGCCGACCTGGCCGACGTGGCCGAAGACGCGCCGGTCTGGGTGCACGCCACCTCTACCCGCGAGAACTGCCTCGGGCAGGAATGCCCGAACTACAAGGACTGCTTCGTGATGCGGGCGCGCCGCAACGCGCTCGCCGCGGACGTGGTGGTGGTCAACCATCATCTGTTTTTCGCCGACGTGGTGCTGCGCGACGAGGGCGTCGCCGAGCTGCTGCCGGCGTGCAACACGCTGGTGTTCGACGAGGCGCACCAGCTGCCCGAGACCGCGCGGCTGTTCTTCGGCGCGACCGTTTCGACCGCGCAGCTGGTGGAGCTCGCGCGCGACGCGCGCCTTGAGCTGCGCGCCGCGGGCGGCGCGTCGCCCGAGCTGGACCGGCTCGCCGGAGCGCTCGAGAAGGCGGCGCGCGACTTGAGGCTCGCGCTCGGCGGCGAAGGCAGCCGCCTCGGCTGGGGGCAGGCCACGCGCCTGCCGGGCTTCGGCGCGGCGCTGGCGACGCTCAACGGCGCGCTCGACGCCCTGGCCGAGCCTCTTGCGGAGCAGGCCGAGCGCTCCGAGGGGCTCGAGTCCTGCGCGCGCCGCGCGGCAGAGGCGCGCGCCACGCTGGCGCGCATGCACGGCGACGAGGCGGCGAACGAGGTGCGCTGGGTGGAGACGTTCAGCCAGTCGGCGCAGCTGCATCTGACGCCCCTGTCCTCGGCCGAGCTGTTCCAGCGCCAGATGGCGGATCACCCGCGGGCCTGGATCTTCACTTCGGCGACGCTCGCGGTAGGCGAGGACTTCGGCCATTTCACGCGCGAGCTCGGCATTGAGCAGGCCAGCGCGCGGCGCTGGGAGAGCCCGTTCGATTTCGCGCACCAGGCCCTGCTCTACGTGCCCAAGGGACTGCCGGCGGACCCGAACGACTCGGCTTTCACCGCCGCGGTGGTGGACGCCGCCTACCCCGCGCTGCGCGCCAGCGGCGGCAGGGCGTTCCTGCTCTTTACCACCTTGCGCGCGCTGCGCAAGGCGCACGAGCTGCTCGCCGCGCGCTTCGAGCGCGACGCGATCGAGTTCCCGCTCCTGGTGCAGGGGACCGGCTCGCGCAGCGAGCTGCTGGCGCGCTTCCGGGTGCTCGGCAACGCGGTGCTGCTCGGCAGCCAGTCGTTCTGGGAGGGGGTCGACGTGCGCGGCGAGGCGCTTTCGCTGGTGGTGATCGACAAGCTGCCATTCGCGCCGCCCGACGACCCGGTGCTGTCGGCGCGCATCGAGGCGGTGCGCGCGCAGGGCGGCAACCCTTTCATCGCGCTGCAGCTGCCGCAGGCGATCCTGCAGCTCAAGCAGGGCGCCGGGCGCCTGATCCGCGACGAAGCCGACCGCGGCGTGCTGATGCTGTGCGACCCGCGCCTGTATTCGCGCCCCTACGGCCGGCTGGTGCGGGCCAGCCTTCCGCCGATGAAACAGACCCGCGAACTCGCCGAGGTCGAGGCATTCTTCGATAGAATCGACGCATGAGAGTCGTCATCACCGGTGGTGGAGGGTTTATCGGCTCGCGCCTGGCGCGGGCGCTGCTCGCGCGCGGCAAGCTGACCGCGCCGGATGGAAGCGAGCGCCAGATCTCGCGCATCGTGCTGCTCGACGGCGCGTTCCCGGCCGCGATGCCGAACGATCCGCGGCTGGAGATGGTGAGCGGCGACATCGCCGAGCGCGCCGCCGTCGAACGAGTGGTCACGCCCGATACCGGCTCGGTGTTCCACCTGGCGGCGGTCGTCAGCGGCGGCGCGGAAGCGGATTTCGACCTCGGTATGCGGGTGAACCTCGAGGGCACGCGGCTGCTGCTCGAGCGCCTGCGGCAGTGCGCTCGGCCGCCGCACCTCGTGTTCGCGAGCTCGGTGGCGGCGTTCGGCGGCGAGTTGCCGCCGGTGCTGGACGATTCGACCACGCCGCTGCCGCAGACCTCCTACGGCACGCAGAAGGTGGTGAGCGAATACCTGATCTCTGATTATTCGCGCAAGGGCTTCCTGGACGGGCGCTCGCTGCGCCTGCCGACGATCGTCGTGCGCCCGGGCAAGCCGAATGCGGCGGCCTCGTCGTTCGCGAGCGGAATCCTGCGCGAGCCGCTCAATGGCGTCGCCTCGGAATGCCCGGTCGAGGCCGAAACCGGCGTCTGGCTGTTGTCGCCCAAGCGCGTGGTCGAGGCCTTCGTGCACGCGCACGAGCTGCCCGCGGACGCCTGGGGAACGCGCCGCGCGCTGAATCTGCCCGGCATCACCGCGAGCGTGGCCGAGATGATTGAAGCCATGGGCCGTGTTGCCGGACCGGCGGTTGCGAAGCGGGTGGTGTGGAAGCCCGACGCGCGCACCCAGGCGATCGTCAGGACCTGGCCGGCGCGGTTCGAGACGCCGCGCGCGCTCGCGATGGGATTTCGCGCCGACCCGGACGTTGAAACGGTGATCCGCGACTACATCGCGGACGAGGGCATCAAGGTCGCCTAGGCGCGAGCGCCTATTAGCCGTAGCAGCTCGCTCACCAGTTCGGGTCCCACAGCTTCCACCAGGGCGCTTCGCGCTTCACGCCCCCCGGCTTCAGGTACGGGCTGTGCGGGAAGTTGGTCTTCATCACGCGCGCTGCGCCGTCGCGCAGGTCGTCCAGGCCGAGCGCGTCGTAGGCGTGGATCATGATGGAGAGCGCCTCCTCGGTCGCCGGCGCGCGCGGGTATTCCTTCACCGCGTACTGCGCCCGGTTCGCCGCCGCGACGTACGCGCCGCGCCTCATGTACCAGCGCGCGACGTGCACCTCGTGCGAGGCGAGCGAGTTGACGAGGTAACGCATGCGGGCGATCGCGTCCGGCGTGTATTTCGACTTCGGGAAGCGCGTCACCAGCTCCTTGAAGGTGGCGAAAGCCTCGCGCGTCGCCTTCGGATCCCGCTCGGACATGTCCGGGTTCGACAGGCCGGAGAGCAGGCCGGTGTTCTCGTTGAAGTTGATCAGCCCCTTGAGGTAGTAGGCGTAGTCGACGTACGGATGGTTCGGGTAGAGCTTGATGAAGCGATCGGCCGCCGCGATCGCCGAGGCGCGCTCGCTGTCCTTCCAGTACGAGTAGGCGATTTCGAGCTGCGCCTGCTGGGCGAAGCGACCGTAGGGGTAGCGCGCCTCGAGCTTCTCGAAGTACTTGATCGCCTGGGCCCAGTCCTTGGAGGCCATCGAGTCCTTGGCCTCGCCGTAGAGCCTCTGCGCAGACCAGTTCGCGGTTTCGTCGCGCTCAGTCGAGGCGCAGGCGCCGAGCAGGAGCAGGGCTGCGACAGCCAGGGGAGCAAGTAAACTTGAGCGCATGAAGCAAAGGCCCGCGTTGGAAACGGAAAATTATAGCCCGCTCGAGGCAACCGTCCCTCGGGAGCTGGGGGGAATCAGGTTGGATCAGGTCCTGGCGCAATTGTTCCCGCAGTATTCGCGCAATCGCCTGCAGGCCTGGCTCAAGGCGGGCCACATCCTGGTCGACGGCGCGGCGGGAGCGGGCAAGCAGGCCGTCACGGGCGGCGAGCGCCTCGTACTTTGCCCGCCGCAGGCGCCCGCGGGCGGCGCGCCCCGGGCGCAGCGCATGCCGCTCGCGATCGTGCACGAAGACCGCGACCTGATCGTGATCGACAAGCCGGCCGGGCTGGTGGTCCACCCCGGCGCCGGGGTGCCGGACCGCACGCTGCTGAACGCCTTGCTCGCGCACGCTCCCGGGCTTGCCGTGGTTCCGCGCGCGGGCATCGTGCACCGCCTCGACAAGGACACCAGCGGCCTGCTGGTGGTGGCCAAGAACGTCTCCGCGCAGGCCAATCTCGCCAAGCAGCTTGCCGAGCGCAGCATGCGCCGCGTGTACCTCGCGCTGGTGCACGGCGAGCCGCCGGCCTCGGGCACCGTCGATGCCCCGGTCGGGCGCGACGCGCGCGTGCGCACCAGAATGGCCGTATCCCAGCGCGGTAAGCAGGCGCGCACCGGCTACCGCGTGCTCGAGCGCTACGGCCGTGCCGCGCTGGTCGAATGCCGGCTGGAGACGGGCCGCACGCACCAGATCCGGGTCCATTTCCAGCACATTCACCACCCGCTGCTGGGCGACCCGGTCTACCGCCGCGGCGCGCGCCAGGCGCTGACCTTCGCGCGCCAGGCGCTGCACGCCTGCGAGCTGTCGCTGGTTCACCCGCGCAGCGGCCGGGCAATGAGCTGGCGCGCGCCGCCGCCGCCGGACATGCAGCGGCTGATCGACGAGTTGCGCGCAGGGCGATGATCGGTCACATCCGCCCGGATTGGCCCGCGGCCGCGGGCGCGCTGGTTACCACGCGCGAGGGCGGCGCGAGCGGCGGCGCCTACGCGAGCCTCAACCTGGGCCTGCGCAGCGGCGACGACGAGGCCGCAGTGCGGGAAAGCCGGCGCCGGCTCGAAGACATGCTGCCGTCGCGCCCGGTCTGGCTGCGCCAGGTTCACGGCACGCGCGTTGCCGATGCCGACGCCGCGCGCGCCGCCGGCGAGGCGCCCGAGGCCGACGCCGCGGTTGCGCGCCGGCCCGGCACGGTATGCGCGGTGCTGGTGGCCGACTGCATGCCGGTGCTGCTGGCCGATCAGGCCGCGACCGTGGTGGGCGTCGCGCATGCGGGCTGGCGCGGCCTGTGCGCCGGCGTGCTCGAAGCGACGCTCGACGCGATGCGTGCCGAACCCGGTGAAATGATGGCCTGGCTCGGCCCGGCGATCGGGCCGCGGGTGTACGAAGTGGGCGACGAGGTGCGCGAGGCCTTTGTGGCGCGCGACCCGGCCGCGGGCGCGGCGTTTCGCGCCGTGCGCCGCGGGCACTGGCTGCTCGACCTGTACGCGATCGCCCGCCAGCGCCTCGCGGCGCGCGGCGTGACACGCGTGCACGGAGGCGGGTTATGTACCTTTTCCGATCCGGCGCGCTTCTTTTCCTACCGGCGCGACGGCGCCACGGGGCGCATGGCGGCGCTGATTTGGCTCGCCGGCGGCAGCCCGGGGAGGATTTGACGCGGGCGCGTTGTGCGGCGCAAAATCGGCCTCCGATCCAGCCTGTCGCAACCCACTCCGGCGGCGAGCTATTTGCCGAGCGGCAAACAATATTTTCATTCCCCGACGCCCTGACCTGAATGGCCGCGCAACCCAGTTCTCCCGAGGCGCTCCTGGCGGCGATCGCACAGGCGGGCAACGAGATGACGCAGGGCTGGATGCGCCTGATCGGCGGCGTGACGCCTCCCGCCGGCGCCTCCCCTGGGGACTGGACGCGCGAGCTCGGCGGCGCGCGGCTGCAGGCGCTGCAGGCGTCCTACTCCCAGAAGCAGGCGCAGCTCTGGATGGCCCTTGCGGGCGGACCCGGGGCGGCGCCGCAGGTTGCGCCGGAGCCGGGCGATCGGCGCTTTGCGGCCAAGGCCTGGCGCGAGAACGCGTTCTACGACTACCTGAGGCAGTCCTATCTGCTGTCGGCGCGCTACTTCAACGAGCTGGTGGAGGGCGCGCAGCTCGAGCCTGCGGCCAAGGACCGGATGCGCTTCGCGGTGCGGCAGTGGATCGACGCCATGTCGCCGGCGAACTTCGTCGCCACCAACCCCGAGGCCCTGAGGCGGGCGCTCGAGACCCGGGGCGAAAGCCTGGCCCGCGGACTGGCGAACCTGGTCGCGGATTCGCACAAGGGGCGCCTGAGCCAGACCGACGAGTCCGCCTTCGAGGTGGGGCGCAACCTGGCGACTGCTCCGGGGCGCGTGGTGTACGAGAACCCGCTCATCCAGCTGCTGCAGTACGCGCCGTCCACCGCGCAGGTAGGCAAGCGCCCGCTGGTGATGGTTCCGCCGTGCATCAACAAGTTCTACATCCTCGATCTGCAGCCCGAGAACTCGTTTGTGCGCTACGCGGTCGAGGCCGGGCACACCGTGTTCATGGTTTCGTGGCGCAACGTCGGCCCGGAGCTGGGGGCGCTGACCTGGGACGATTATATCGAGCAGGGCGTCCTGCAGGCGCTGCGGGTGGCGCGCGAGATCGCCGCCAGCGACCGGGTGAACGCACTCGGCTTCTGCGTCGGCGGCACGTTGCTCGCCGCGGCGCTGGCGGTGCTGGCGGGCAAGAGCGAAGACCTGGTCGAGGGGGTCACCTATCTCGCCACGATGCTCGATTTCAGCGAGACCGGGCAGATCGGGCTGTTCGTCGACGAGTCGAGCCTCGCCGCGCGCGAAGCGCAGATCGGCGGCGGAGGAGTGTTCCCGGGCTCGGACCTGGCGTTCATGTTCTCGAGCCTGCGCGCGAACGACCTGGTGTGGCCCTACGTGGTCAACAACTACCTGATGGGAGGCACGCCGGCCGCGTTCGACCTGCTGTACTGGAACGCCGACAGCACCAACCTGCCCGGGCCGATGTACTGCTACTACGTGCGCAACACCTATCTCGAAAACCGGCTGCGCGTGCCGGGCGCGCTGACCAACTGCGGCGTGCCGGTCGACCTGGGCAAGGTCGACCGGCCGACGTTCATCCTCGCCACGCGCGAGGACCACATCGTGCCGTGGCGCTCGGCCTACCGTTCGGTCGGTCTGCTCGGGGGCGAGAAGACTTTCCTGCTGGGCGCCAGCGGCCATGTCGCCGGGGTGATCAATCCGGCGGCCAAGAACCGGCGCAGCTACTGGCGCGCAACGGCCTATCCCGAGGATCCGGAGACCTGGCTGGCGGGGGCCGAAGAGCACCCGGGCAGCTGGTGGCCGCAGTGGGCCGAGTGGATGGAGCAGCACAAGGGCGCCGCGCGCAAGGCGCCGGCGCGCCCCGGCAACCGCAAGCATAAGGCGACCGAGCCGGCGCCCGGGCGCTATGTGAAGCAACGAGCGAACTAGGAGGCTTGAGATGGAAGAAATCTTCATCGTAGGCGCAGCGCGCACGGCGATCGGCAAGTTCGGCGGAACGCTCGCCAAGACCCCTGCCACCGTGCTCGGTGCGCACGTGATCCGCAAACTGCTCGAACGCGCGGGCATCGCCCCGGAGCAGGTCTCGGAGGTGATCATGGGGCAGGTTCTGGCCGCGGGCTCGGGCCAGAACCCGGCGCGCCAGGCGGCGATCGGCGCCGGCCTGCCCGACATGATCCCGGCCATGACGATCAACAAGGTGTGCGGCTCGGGGCTCAAGGCGGCGATGCTCGGGGCGCAGTCGATCGCCAATGGCGACGCCGAAATCGTGGTCGCGGGCGGACAGGAGTCGATGAGTCTCGCGCCGCACGTGCTGATGGGTTCGCGCGACGGCTACCGCATGGGCGACGCCAAGATGATCGACTCGATGATCGTCGACGGCCTGTGGGACGTCTACAACCAGTACCACATGGGGGTCACCGCCGAGAACGTCGCCAAGGAGTACGCGGTGACGCGCGAGGCGCAGGACGAGTTCGCGCTCGCCTCGCAGCAAAAGACCGAGGCGGCGCAGAAGGCGGGAAAGTTCAAGCAGGAGATCATTCCGTTCGAGATCGCATCGCGCAAGGGTACGGTGGTGTTCTCGGACGACGAGTTCCCGCGCCACGGCGCCACACTCGATTCGCTCAAGAGCCTCAAGCCCGCGTTCGACAAGGCGGGCAGCGTCACCGCCGGCAACGCCTCGGGCATCAACGACGGCGCGGCAGCGGTGGTGCTCGCCTCGGCACGCAAGGCGAAGGAGCTGGGGCTCAAGCCGCTAGCGCGCATCAAGTCCTTCTCCTCGGCCGGCGTCGACCCGAAATACATGGGGATGGGCCCGGTGCCCGCCTCCAAGCGCTGCCTGTCGCGCGCCGGTTGGACGCCGCAGGATCTCGACCTGATGGAGATCAACGAGGCGTTCGCGGCGCAGGCGATTGCGGTCAACCGCCAGATGGGCTGGGATACCGCGAAGGTGAACGTGAACGGCGGCGCGATCGCGCTCGGCCATCCGATCGGCGCCTCGGGCTGCCGCATCCTGGTGACCCTGCTGCACGAAATGGCCAAGCGCGACGCGAAGAAGGGCCTCGCGTCGCTTTGCATCGGCGGCGGCATGGGCGTGGCGCTGGCGGTAGAGCGATGAAATTTTCCGTAAACATGAAAGATCGAGCATGACCAAGCGTGTGGCACTGGTAACCGGCGGCATGGGCGGCATCGGCACGGCGGTGTGCCGCCGGCTGGCCGGCCAGAACGACAACGTGGTGATGGCGAATTGTCTTCCGGGCTACGAAAAGAAGGACCAATGGCTGGCGCAGCTGCGCGCGGAGGGCTACGACAACGTCTTCGCCGCCGAAGGCGACGTGTCGGACTACGACTCGGCGGCCGCGATGGTGCGCAGGATCGAGTCCGAAGTCGGTCCGGTGGACATCCTGGTCAACAGCGCGGGCATCGTGCGCGACAACATGCTGAAGAAAATGTCGCTCTCGGACTGGATGGCGGTGATCAGCACCAACCTGAACAGCGCCTTCATCGTCACCAAGCAGGTGATCGAAGGCATGACCGAGCGCGGCTGGGGACGGATCGTGAACCTTTCGTCCGTCAACGGGCAGCGCGGGCAGTTCGGCCAGACCAATTACTCCGCCGCCAAGGCCGGGCTGCACGGGTTCGCCAAGGCGTTGGCGCAGGAGGTGGTGCGCAAAGGCGTGACGGTGAACTCGGTGTCCCCCGGCTACGTCGAAACCGACATGGTGAAGTCGATCCGCAAGGACGTGCTGGACAAGATCGTGGCAGGCATCCCGATGGGGCGCCTGGCGCGTCCCGAGGAGATCGCGGCGCTGATCGGCTTTTTGGCCTCGGAGGAAGCCGGTTATATTACGGGCGCGAATGTCGCCATAAACGGCGGCATGTACATGACGTAGAAAATCGAGCGAAGAGCCAATGGGAAGGAGGAGCGGACCATGACGGACGAGAGGCTGGCAGTCGTGACCGGCGGGATGGGCGGGCTGGGCGAGTCGATATCCACAAAGATGGCCGACGCCGGCTACAAGGTGGTCGTGACCTATTCGCCTTCGAACACCAAGTGGAAGTCGTGGCTCGAGGAAATGAAACGGCGTGGATACGGCTTTTCGGCCTATCCGGTGGACGTGGTCGATTTCGACGACTGCGCCGCGAAGGCCGAGAAGATCGTGAAGGAGTGCGGCACGATCGACATCCTGGTCAACAATGCCGGAATCACGCGCGACATGACCTTCAAGAAGATGTCCAAGGCCGATTGGGACGCGGTGATGCGCACCAATCTCGATTCCTGCTTCAACATGACCAAGCAGGTGATGGACGGCATGCTGGAGCGCAACTGGGGGCGGGTGATCAACGTGTCATCGGTGAACGGCCAGAAAGGCGCCTTCGGCCAGACCAACTACTCCGCCGCCAAGGCCGGCATCCATGGCTTCACCAAGGCGCTCGCGCTCGAGGTGGCGAGAAAGGGCGTGACCATCAACACGATTTCGCCGGGCTACATCGGGACCAAGATGGTGACCGCGATCCCGAAGGAAATCCTGGATTCGAAGATCTTGCCGCAAATTCCGGTCGGCCGTCTGGGCAAGCCCGACGAGGTCGCCGGACTGATCATCTATCTATGCTCGGAAGAGGCCGCGTTCGTGACCGGGGCGAATATCTCGATCAACGGCGGCCAGCACATGTACTAAGGGGATGGGAATGGAAAACCAGGTACGGATGATCAAGAAGTATCCCAATAGGCGCCTTTACGACACCAAGACGTCGAGCTACATCACGCTCGTGGACGTGAAGCAGATGGTGCTCAAGCACGAGGACTTCCAGGTTATCGACGCCAAGACCAACGACGATCTGACGCGCCAGATCCTGCTGCAGATCATCCTCGAGGAGGAATCGGGCGGCATGCCGATGTTTTCCTCCGACCTGCTGTCGCACCTGATCCGTTTTTACGGCAACGCGATGCAGGGCCTGATGGGCACCTACCTGGAAAAGAACATTCATGCCTTCCAGGATATGCAGAAGTCGCTGCAGGAGCAGTCGCAGCGCATGTACGGCGACAACGCGCATGCGCCGAAGGAGTTGTGGTCGCAGTTCATGAACCTGCAGGGCCCGGCAATGCAGAGCCTGATGCAGGCCTATATCGAGCAGAGTCAGAAGATGTTCGTGCAGTTCCAGGATCAGATGCAGAACCAGACCCGCAACATGTTCGCGGGAATGTCGTTTCCCGGTTTTCCCGGCGCGACACCGCAGAAGAACGAAGACCCCGACAAGCAGTCCTAGGGTGAAGACGGCGCCGCCCCGCATCGGCTTCGTTTCGCTCGGCTGCCCCAAGGCGCTGGTCGATTCGGAGCGCATTCTTACGCAGCTGCGCGCTGAAGGGTACGCGACTTCCGGCAGCTACCAGGATGCCGATCTGGTGATCGTCAATACCTGCGGTTTCATCGACGACGCGGTGGAGGAATCCCTCGGCGCGATCGGCGAGGCGCTGGCGCAGAACGGCAAGGTCATCGTGACCGGCTGCCTCGGCGCCAAGGACGGCGTGGTGCGCGCCGCGCATCCGAGCGTGCTCGCGGTGACCGGCCCGCACGACACCGAGGCGGTGATGCGGGCGGTGCACGGACAGCTCGAGCGCCCGCACGACCCGTACACCGACCTGATCCCGCCGCAGGGCATCAAGCTCACGCCGAAGCACTATGCCTACCTCAAGATTTCGGAGGGCTGCAACCATCGCTGCACGTTCTGCATCATCCCGTCGATGCGCGGCGACCTGGTGTCGCGCCCGATTGGCGAGGTGATGCAGGAAGCCGAGGGCCTGGTGCGCGCCGGCGTGAAGGAGCTGCTGGTGATCTCGCAGGACACCAGCGCCTACGGCGTCGATCTGAAGTACCGCACCGGGTTCTGGAACGGCCGACCGCTCAAGACGCGCTTGACCGAGCTCGCGCGCGCACTCGGCGAGCTGGGCGTCTGGGTACGGCTGCACTATGTCTACCCGTATCCGCACGTGGACGAGGTCGTGCCGCTGATGGCCGCGGGCAGGCTCCTTCCGTACCTGGACGTTCCGTTCCAGCACGCCGCGGCGAGGATCCTCAGGCTGATGAAGCGCCCGGCCAGCGCCGGCGACACGCTCGAGCGTATCCGCGCCTGGCGCGCGATATGCCCCGAGATCACGCTGCGCAGCACTTTCATCGTCGGCTTCCCGGGCGAGACCGAGGGAGAGTTCGAGCAACTGCTCGCGTTCCTCGAGGAGGCGCAGCTCGACCGCGTCGGCTGCTTCGCTTATTCGCCGGTTGAGGGGGCAGCGGCAAACGCGCTGCCGGATCCGGTGCCGGAGGAGGTAAAGCAGGAGCGGCGCGCACGGCTGATGACGCTGCAGGCGGGGATCAGCGCGGCGCGCCTGCGCGCGAAGACGGGGCGCAGGCTCGAGGTTCTGGTCGACCAGGTCGACCGCAAGGGCGCCGTCGCGCGCTCGAGCGCGGACGCGCCGGAAATTGACGGCGTGGTGCGCATACGCGACGGCGGCAAACTCAGGCCCGGCGAATTCGCCGCGGTCATCGTGGAGGACGCGGGCGAGCACGACCTGACGGCTCGCCTGGCGGCCTGACATCGCAGCGAGGAGGCGATATGGCAGCGCGTGAAGTGGTGGTGGTAGCGGGAGTGCGCACGGGGATAGGGGACTACGGCGGTGCGCTCAAGGACGTTGCGCCGACGCGCCTCGGCGCGACGGCGATCAAGGAGGCGCTGGGACGGGCCAAGGTCGATCCGGCGAGCGTCGGGCACGTCGTCGTTGGCAGCGTGATCCACGGCGAGGCGCGCGACATGTACATGTCGCGCGTGGCCGCGATCGACGCCGGATTGCCGGTCGGCACGCCCTGCCTGACCGTCAACCGCCTGTGCGGCAGTGGCCTGCAGGCGATCGTTTCGGCCGCGCAGCACATTCTGCTCGGGGACGTCGACGTCGCGATCGGCGGCGGCGCCGAGAGCATGAGCCGCGCGGCCTATTTCCTGCCCGGGGCGCGCTGGGGAACCCGCATGGGCGACGGGCCGCTGGTGGACGCCATGACCGGCGCACTGCACGATCCGTTCGGCCACGGCCACATGGGCGTCACCGCGGAGAACATCGCGGCCAAATACGGCTTCACGCGCGAGCAGCAGGACGCGTTCGCGCTCGAATCGCACCGGCGCGCCGCCAACGCGCTGGAGAAAGGCTATTTCAAGAGCCAGATCGTGCCGCTGGAGCTGAAAACGCGCAAAGGCGTCGAGCAGTTCGTCAGCGATGAGCATGTGCGGCGCGACGCCAAGATCGAGGACCTGCAGAAGCTCAAAGCCGTATTCAAGAAGGACGGCTCGGTTACGGCGGGCAATGCATCCGGGCTGAACGACGCGGGCGCCGCGGTGGTGTTGATGGAAGCGCAGGCGGCGGCCAAGGCGGGCGCGCGCCCGATGGCGCGTTTGGTCGCTTACGCCCACGCCGGCGTTGAGCCCCAGCTGATGGGGCTGGGGCCGATTCCCGCGGTGAGGAAGGTGTTCGAGAAGGCGGGGCTCAAGCCGGCCGACATGGACGTGATCGAGTCGAACGAGGCATTTGCGGTGCAGGCCATGGCGGTGACCAAGGACCTCGGCCTGGATCCGCAGAAAGTGAATCCGAACGGCGGTGCGGTCGCGCTGGGGCACCCGATCGGCGCGACAGGCTGCATCCTGACGGTCAAGGCGCTGTACGAGCTCGAGCGCACGAACAAGCGCTACGCGCTGGTGACGATGTGCATCGGCGGCGGGCAGGGCATCGCCGCCATCTACGAGCGGCTGGGCTAGTCGTCCTCGACCTGCACGCCCTTCCAGAACGCCACGTGGCCGGCGATGTGCTCGGCCGCGGGCTTGGCGACCGGGTAATACCACGCCGCGTCGCGGTTGACTTCGCCCTCGACCACCACGTCGTAGTAGCTCGCGGTGCCCTTCCAGGGGCATACCGTGTGCGTCTGCGACTCGCGCAGGTAGGTCCGGTCGATCGCGTCGGGAGGAAAGTAGACGTTTCCTTCCACCCGCTGCACCGCGTCGGCGGCCGCCTCGGCCAGCACCGTCCCATTCCAGATCGCCCTGGGCATGGTGTAAGAATAGCCTAAACTCGTTCCCGACTCATGACCGCCAAGCGCCGCAAGACCCGCGTCGGACTCGCCCTCGGTTCGGGCGGCGCGCGCGGCTGGTCGCATATCGGCGTGATCCACGCGCTGCATGACCTGGGCGTCAAGCCGGATGTGGTGTGCGGGACTTCGATCGGTGCGCTGGTCGGCGCGGCTTACGCCGCGGGCGACCTGGAGCGGTTCGCGCGCTGGGTGCAGGAGCTCGACCGCCGCGAGGTGCTGAAGCTGATGGACGTCGCGTGGGGCGGCGGCCTCATCAAGGGACGCCGTCTGTTCGAGCTCTTCAGCGCCCAAATCGGAGACCGGGACTTTTCTTCGATCGCGCTGCCCTGCGGGGTGGTGGCTACGGATCTCGCCACAGGGCGCGAAATCTGGCTGCGCGACGGATCGCTGCTCGAGGCCGTGCGCGCCTCGCTCGCGATGCCTGGCCTATTCACTCCGGTCGAGCGCGACGGCATGCTGCTGGTCGACGGCGGGCTGGTGAATCCCGTTCCGGTATCGATGTGCCGGGCGCTGGGCGCCGAAGTGGTGATCGCGGTCGACCTGGGCTGGGCCAAGATCGGGCGCTATCGGCAACGCGGCGGCGGCCTGCGCGGGCTGCGCGCGCCGTCGTGGCTCGACCGGCTCGCCCGGCTGGTGCGGCGCGCAGAGGTGAGCGAGGCGGAGCAGCGCCGCAGTGCGCCGTCGATCCTCGAGGCGATGTTGACCGGCATCGATATCATGCAGGTGAGGGTCGCGCGCAGCCGTCTCGCCGGCGATCCGGCGGAGGTGATGGTGACGCCGATGCTGCCCGACTTCGCCACCATGGATTTTCACCGCGCGGCCGAGGCGATCGAGGAGGGCCGCGAGGCGGTCGCCCGCGCGCGCCCGATGCTGGAACGAATGATGGAGGAGTGAGATGGAATACCGCAGACTGGGCCGGAGCGGACTCAAGGTGTCGGTGCTGTGCCTCGGCGCGATGATGTTCGGCGATCGTACCGACGAGGCCGAGGCGGGGCGGATCGTGGCCTCGGCGCGCGAGGCCGGGATCAACTTCGTCGATACGGCGGACGCTTACGCCAAGGGCGAATCGGAGCGCATCCTCGGCCGCCTGATCGCGGCGGACCGCGACCGATGGATCGTCGCGACCAAGGTCGGCAACACCGGCGCACCCCCGCCGGACGACGCCGACCTTTCGCGCCGCCACGTGATGCGCGCGATCGACGCCTCGCTCGGGCGCCTGGGCACGGATTACGTCGACCTGTACTACCTGCACCTGGACGATGCCGGGACGCCGCTGGAGGAAACGGTGGCGACCATGGGCGACCTGGTGCGCGCCGGCAAGATCCGCTACTGGGGCGTGTCCAACTTCCGCGGCTGGCGCATCGCCGAGGCGGCTCTGCTTGCCGACCGGATCGGCGTGCCGCGCCCGGCGGTGTGCCAGCCGTACTACAACGCGGTCAACCGCATGCCGGAAGTGGAGGTGCTTCCGGCCTGCGAGCACTTCGGCCTCGGCGTGGTGCCCTACTCGCCGCTCGCGCGCGGCGTGCTCACCGGCAAGTACCGGCCCGGTGAAGCGCCGCCCGCGGAAACCCGCGCCGGGCGCGGCGACAAGCGCATGATGCAGACCGAATTCCGCGCCGAGTCGTTGGCCATCGCGCAGAAGATCAAGGCGCACGCCGAGGGTCGCGGCATGAGCGCGGCCGAGTTCGCCTTCAACTGGGTGCTCAACAGCGGCGCGGTGACGAGCGTGCTGGCCGGGCCGCGCACCATGGAGCAGTGGCGCGCCTACCTCGGCGCCCTCGGGCGCGCGTTCGACGCCGAGGACGAGGCCCTGATCGACGCGCTGGTGGCGCCGGGCCATCCTTCGACGCCCGGCTACAGCGATCCGCGCTACCCGGTCACCGGCAGGCGGCCGCTCGTGCGCTAGGCCTGGGCGGCGGGCTCCGCGGCCGGCTTCGCGTCGGCCTGCGCCACCTGCTTGCCGGCGAGCAGCATGTACATCGCCGGCACCACGAACAGCGTGAACAGCGTGCCGATCGCGATGCCCGAGGCGATCACGAGTCCCATGTTGAAGCGGCTCACCGCGCCCGCGCCGCTCGCGGTGATGAGCGGCATCACGCCCAGCACCATCGCGGCGGTGGTCATCAGGATCGGGCGCAGCCGGATGCCGGCTGCCATCTCGATCGCGTGGCGCTTGTCGTGGCCGTCGCGGCGCAGGTTGTTGGCGAACTCGACGATCAGGATGCCGTGCTTGCTGATCAGGCCGATCAGCGTCACCAGTCCGACCTCGGTATAGATGTTCAGGCTCGCGCCCCCCACTCCCAGGCTGATGAAGATCAGCGCGCCGCAGATCGACATCGGGACCGACACCAGGATGATGATCGGGTCGCGGAAGCTCTCGAACAGCGCCGCCAGGGTGAGGTAGATGATGATCAGCGCAAAGAAGAACGTCACCACCAGCGCGCTCTGCTCCTGCACGAACTGGCGCGACTGCCCGGAATAATCCACGGAATATCCTTCCGGCAGCGTGCGCGCGGCCAGATCCTGCAGGTAGGCGAGGGCCTCGCCCTGCGACACGCCGGGAAACTGCACGCCCGAGATGGTCGCCGAGTTCTGCTGCTGGAAGTGGTTCAGCGTCTGGGGCACGACCTTGGTCTCCAGGTGCGCGATCGTCGCCAGCGACACCATGTCGCCGCTCGGGGTGCGCAGGTAGTAGTTGCGCAGCTGATCCGGGTTCAAACGGTCGACCTGTCTGACCTGCGGGATCACTTTGTAGGAGCGGTCGTAGAGGCTGAAGTAGTTGACATGGCCGCCGCCGACCATGGCCGAGAGCGCGCTGCCGACGTCGCGCATCGTCAGGCCGAGCTGCGCGGCGAGCTCGCGGTCGATCACCACCGTGGACTGGGGTTGGTCGAATTTGAGGTCGCTGTCGATGAAGATGAAGCGCCCGCTCTTTTGGGCCTGCTGCAGGAACTTCTGCGAAATCTGGTCCAGGCGTTCGAACGGGTCGGTGGTCTGGATCACGAACTCGACCGGCAGGCCGCGCGCACCCGGCAGCGGCGGGGGCTGAAACAGCACGGTCTTCAGCCCGGCGATCTGATTCATGTCCTTCTGCACCGCCGGCTGCAGCTGGGTAGCGGTCCTGGCGCGCTCGTCCCACGGTTTGAGCACCATGCCCGCGATGGTGCGTCCCGGCACGTTGAGCTGGAAGACGTGATCTGTCTCCGGGTGCGAGGCGAATTTTTCGTACACCTGTTTGGTGTAGAGCTCGCGCTGCTGCAGCGTGGCGTTGGGTGCGGCCGAGGACGAGGCGATCAGCACCCCCTGGTCCTCCTGCGGGGCGAGCTCGGACTTCGCCCCCGCGTACAGGAAATAGATGCTGCCGAGCACGATCAGCGCGAACACGCCGGTGACGGGGACGAAGTTCAGCGTGCGATGCAGGAGGGCCTCGTAGCGCCGGTGCAACGCGTCGAATGCGCGGTCGAGCCATATCACGAGGTGCGCCTGCCAGCCGCGCCCTGACGGATCGTGCGGCTTGAGCATGCGCGAGCACATCATCGGCGACAGCGTGAGCGCGATCACCGCCGAGATCGTCACCGCGCCCACCAGGCTGAAGGCGAACTCGGTGAACAGCGCGCCGGTGAGGCCGCCGAGGAACCCGATCGGCACGTAGACCGCGATCAGCACCACCATCATGGCGATGATCGGATTGGCGAGCTCGCGCGCCGCGACGATTGCGGCCTCCAGGGGCTTCATCCCCTGCTCGAGGTGGCGGTTGACGTTTTCGACCACGATGATCGCGTCGTCGACCACCAGGCCGATCGCCAGCACCAGCGCGAGCAGAGTGAGCAGGTTGATGCTGAAGCCGAGCGCGAGCATGACCGTGAAGGTGCTTACCAGCGAAAGCGGGATCGCGACCGTCGGTATGATCACCGAGCGTACCGAGCCGAGGAAGGCGAACACGACGAGCGTGACGATAAGCAACGCCTCGACCAGCGTCTTCTCCACTTCGTGGATCGAGCTGTTCACGAACTTGGTCGAGTCGTACACGATGCGGCCGTCGAGGCCCTGCGGCAGCTGGGCCTGAATGGCGGGGAACGCGTCGCGCACGCGCTGGATGACTTCCAGCAGGTTGGCCGAGGGCGCAACCTGGATGCCGATGTACACCGCCTGCTTGCCGTCGAAGCCGACCGCCGACTCGTAGTCCTCCGAGCCGAGCGTGACCTTGGCGACGTCCTCCAGCCGCACGATGGCGCCGTTCTTCTGCTTGACGATCAGGCGCTTGAACTCGTCGACGGAATGAAGGCTGGTCGACGCGGTAAGGTTGACCTGCACCATTTGCCCTTTGGTGCTGCCCACCGCCGCGAGGTAGTCGTTGGCGGCCAGCGCCTGCTGCACGTCAGCCGCCGTCAGGCCATAGGCCGCGAGCTTGTCCGGCTCGAGCCAGGCGCGCAGCGCAAACAGCTTCTGACCAAGGATTTCCGCCGTCTGTACCCCCTCGACCGCCTGCAGCTTGGGCTGTGCGACGCGCACCAGGTAGTCGGTGATCTTGTTCGCCGGCAGCACCTTGCTCGCGAATCCGATGTACATCGCGTCGATCGTCTGGCCGATCTGCACCGACAGCGCCGGCTGTTGCGCGCCCTGCGGCAGCTGGTTGAGCACCGCGTTCACCTTGGTGTTGATTTCGGTGAGCGCC
>Ga0315556_1000541_pt1 | contig 23580 bp, 23 predicted proteins | sample SalMarSW160310MG_FD_202112 | JGI IMG/M metagenome (GOLD analysis project Ga0315556, IMG submission 202112) | Salt marsh sediment microbial communities from the Plum Island Ecosystem LTER, Massachusetts, United States - Salt Marsh Sediment SW1603-10 ...
GAGCGCCTGCCCGGCGTGGCGCGCACCGTCGGCCACCTGGCCGGGCGGCTGCAGCGCTACGTGGCGGACGTCAAGGCCGACATCAGCCGCGAAATGGAGTTTGACGAGCTGCGCAAGATGCGCGACTCGATGCAGCAGGCCGCCACCGAGGTCGAGACCTCGGTGCGTAGCGAGCTCGGCAAGACCGAGCAGGACCTCAACAAGACGGTCGCCGACGCAGTCGAGGACAAGTCGATTGCGCCCGAGCCGCCCGCGGTGCCCGCCGTGCCCGCGACGCCTGGGGCGCCCGAGGCGGCCGCCGCGCCCGAGGTTCCCGCTGAGCCGGTCAAGCCTGCCGCGCCGGCCAAGCACGAATGACCACCCAGGAATCGTTCATCTCGCACCTGGTCGAGCTGCGCTCGCGGCTGGTGCACGCGGTGGCCGCGGTGCTGGTGGTGTTCGTCGCCCTGTTCCTGTGGCCCGGGGCCGGGCCGATCTACGACTTCCTCTCGGTGCCGCTGATGCGCGCGCTGCCCCAGGGCAGCAAGATGATCGCGATCGGCGTGGTGACGCCGTTCCTGGTGCCGATGAAGGTGACTGCGCTGGTCGCCTTCCTGGTGGCGCTGCCGTACGTGCTGTACCAGGGCTGGGCGTTCGTCGCGCCGGGCCTGTATGAGCACGAGCGCAAGCTGGCGCTGCCGGTGGTGGTCAGCAGCACGTTTCTTTTCCTCGCCGGAGTGGCGTTCTGTTACTACTTCGTCTTCGTGCGGGTGTTCACCTTCATCCAGCACTTCGCGCCCGCGAGCATCACCCCGGCGCCAGACATCGAGGCCTACTTCAGCTTCGTCATCACCATGTTCCTCGCCTTCGGCATCACCTTCGAGATCCCGATCATCGTCATGGTGCTGGTGCGCGTCGGCGTGGTCAGCGTCGAGAAGCTGCGCTCTTTCCGCCCCTACGTCATCGTCGGCGCGTTCATCGTCGCCGCCGTCATCACCCCGCCGGACGTCGTCTCCCAGTTCATGCTCGCGGTGCCGATGTGCCTGCTCTACGAATTGGGCCTGTTCTTCGCCCGCTTCGTCACCAAGCGCGCCGCCGAGGCGAAGGAAGGCGGCGATGACGACGACGACAAGCCGATGAGCGACGAGGAAATGGAGCGCGAGCTCGACCGCAGCTAACGAATAATCGGGGTCAGAGTCGATTTATCCGGCCCGGGTCAGGCCGCCTTCCTGCCCCGCACCGTGTCCGCCGCCTCGTCCACCAGCGCGATCACGCGCTTGGCGTAGCGGTACAGGCGCTCTCCCTTTTCGGTCGGCAGCGCGCCGCGGCGGTGGCGCTCGAACAGCGCCACGCCGAGAGACTGCTCCAGCTTCCTGATGTGCGCCGAGACGTTCGACTGCACCGTGTGCAGCTGCGCGCTCGCCTGCACGAAGTTCTTCGCTTCGTACACGGCAATGAAGTAGCGCAGCTCTTTGACTTCCATCGCGCGTTGGACGATCCGATAAAAGTTGGCAGCGATCTGAATTCAAGCTATCACAATTTGGCGTTGGACGGTGTATCGGCCACCGGATAGCTTCATGTGCGAAGTCGTCTGCGCGGTTGCCTGGGGAGGCGCGGCAAGTGGGGGAGGCTCCGCTCTCTGAGGGGGAGTTCGTCTGGTTGGTCGGCAGCCTGTGCCGGATCAACCGGGTTCCGTTCGATCCCCGTCTCCTTCTGCAGCGATTTCCGGCGCCGCACCCGCAACGCCAGCTGCTTGAAGTCCTGCAGGCCTTCGGTTTCCGCACCGGAGAAGTTGCGCTCGATGCCGCCAAGTTCCCTTGTGTAGCCTTCCTGAAGGGGGAAACGGCGCGGCCGGCGATCCTCGTCCGGCGCGACGCCGAGCGACTGCTGTATTTCGAGGCCGGCTCGCAGGCCCTGGCGACCGTGCCCTTCGCCGAGGCGGCCGCCACCTTCGAGCCCGGCGCGCTGCTGGTGCGCCACGAGAGCGCGGCGGAGCCCGGCGGCGACGGCGCCGACGCGCCGGGCAAGTTCGGCTTTCGCTGGTTCGGCAAGGAGTTGCTCAAGCACCGGCGCGTGTGCCGCGACGTGCTCGCCGCCTCGCTCTTCATCCAGCTGGTCGCCTTCGCCACGCCGCTGGGGACCCAGGTCGTGATCGACAAGGTCGTCGTCCACCAGACCGGGAGCACGCTGGTGGCGATCGCGGTGGGCCTGTTCATGTTCGCTCTGTTCAACGCGGCCATGACCTGGCTGCGCCAGTACTTCCTGATCCACACCGGCAACCGGGTCGACGCGGTGCTCGGCAGCCAGGTCTTCCGCCACATCCTGCGCCTGTACCTGCCGTACTTCGAGCACCGCCCGACCGGGGTGCTCGTCGCCCGCGTGCACGCGGTGGAGACGATCCGCGACTTCCTCGCCGGCGCCTCGGTGTCGCTGCTGCTCGACCTGCCGTTCCTGTTCGTCTTCGTCGCGGTGATGTTCTTCTACAGCTGGCAGCTCACGCTCATCGCCCTGGGCATGCTCGGCCTGGTCGCGGCGCTGAGCCTGGGCGTCACCCCCACCTTCCGCGCGCGCCTGAACCGCCAGTTCCTGCTCGGCGCGCGCAACCAGGCCTTCCTCACCGAGTACGTCTCCGGCATCGAGACCGTGAAGTCGCTGCAGATGGAGCCGCGGCTGGAGGAGCGCTACGACGAGATCCTCGCCAACTACCTCGCCTCGAGCTTCGCCACCCGCAAGCTCTCCAACACCTACAACGTCACCGCCAACGCGCTCGAGCAGGTCATGACGCTCTCGATCCTGTGCGCCGGCGCGCTGCTGGTGATGAGGAACGACGGCTTCACCATCGGCATGCTGGTCGCGTTCCAGATGTTCGCCGCGCGCATGAGCCAGCCGATGCTGCGCCTGGCGAGCCTGTGGCAGGAATTCCAGCAGGCCAACATCGCCATGAAGCGCCTTGGCGACATCATGGACGCGCCGATCGAGCCCTATACCCTCATCCCCTCGCGCGCGGGCGAAGCCAGGGGCGAAGTCGCGATCCGCGACCTTGGGTTCCGCTACTCGACCGAGCAGCCGTGGCTGTTCCACGGCCTGAACCTGAGCCTCAAGCCCGGCAAGCTCACCGTCCTCACCGGCCCCTCCGGCTCGGGCAAGAGCACGCTATCCAAGCTGCTGCTCGGCTTCTACCAGCCCGAGGAAGGAAGAATCGAGATCGACGGCCGCGACCTGCGCCATTTCTCCGCCAACGAGCTGCGGCAGAACTTCGGCATCGTGCCCCAGGAAACCTACCTCTTCTCCGGCAGCATCTACGAGAACCTCATCGCCGCCAACCCCAACGCCGGCTTCCCCGACGTCGTCCAGGCCGCGAAGATCGCCGAGATCCACGACGTGATCGAGAAACTGCCCAAGGGCTACAACACCGAGATCGGCGAGCACGGCGTCGGCCTCTCCGGCGGCCAGAAGCAGCGCCTCGCCATCGCCCGCGCCATTCTCAAGCGCCCCAAGATCCTCGTCTTCGACGAAGCGACCAGCAGCCTCGACCAGGCCACCGCCGAGCAGTTCGCGCACACGGTGAACCAGCTCAAGGGGCGCGTGACGACCCTGTTCATCGCGCACCAGGTGCCGAAAGGCTTGCAGGTGGACGAAGTGGTCAAGCTGGGGGAGCGGTTGGCGCAGATGAAGGTGATCGACGAGGACTACAGATGAGGCCCGGCTGATGGTTGACCCGAGCGATTTCGCGCCGCCGCTGCTGCGCATCCAGGACCGGCCGCCGGCGCCGCTGGCGGGCTGGATGTTCGGCCTGCTCGCGGCGCTGCTGGCGTGCGTGGTCGCCTGGGCGGTGTTCGGCCAGCTCGACATCGTCGCGGTGGCGAACGGCAAGCTGGTGCCCTCGAGCTACCTCAAGATCGTGCAGCCCTCGGAGCAGGGGATCGTGAAGGAGATCCTGGTGCGCGAGGGCGAGCGGGTGAAGGCGGGGCAGGTGCTGATCCGGATGGACCCGGTGCTCGCGCGCGCCGACCTGAAGACGCTCGAGACCGAGCTCCAGTTCAAGCGCCTCGCGCTGCGTCGCATCGACGCGCAGCTCGACGGCGGGCGCTTCGCGCGCGCGAAGGGCGACCGCGAGGAGCTCTACGCCGAGGTCGCGGCGCAGTTCGGCGCCAACGTGCGGGCCTACCGCAACGCGCTGGCGCAGGAGCGGAGCCTGCTCGACAAGGCGCAGAACGACCTCGCCGCGGCGCGCACGACCAGGGCCAAGCTCGAGCAGGTGCTGCCGCACTACCGCGAGCAGGAGCGCGCCTTCGACAAGCTGGCGCGCGACGGCTACGCCGGGCGCATCCTCGCCACCGACAAGGAGCGCGAGCGGATCGAAAAGGAGCAGGACCTGCGCGCGCAGGAGTTCGTGATCCGCTCGAACCTGGCGCTGATCGAGCAGTCGCGGCGCAAGATCGCGCAGATCACGGCCGACTACCGGCGCCAGCTGCGCACCGAGCGGGTCGAGACCGCCTCGCAGTTCGAGAAGACGCGCCAGGAGCTCGCCAAGTACGAGCACCGCAGCGCGCTGCTCGAGCTGCGCGCGCCCGCCGACGGCACGGTCAAGGACCTCGCCACCCACACCGCGGGAACGGTCGCCGCGCCGGGCACGATCCTGATGACGCTGGTGCCGGTGGACGAGAAGCTGCTGGCCGAGGTCTGGATCGGCAACCAGGACATCGGCTTTGTGCGCCCGGGGCTGCCGGTGAAGCTAAAGCTCGCCCCCTACCAGTTCCAGAAGTACGGCATGGTCGAGGGCGTGGTCGAGCAGGTGAGCGCCGACGCGACCGAGGCGCCCTCGCCCAACACGCGCTCGGACGCGCTCACCGGGCGCGACCGGCCGATGGGCCCGCTCGCCTTCCGCGCCCTGGTGGCGCTCAAGGCGCAGGCGCTCGAGCTCGACGGCGAGCGCTTCGCGCTCGCGCCCGGGATGCAGGTCTCGGGCGAGATCCACCTCGGCACCCGCAGCGTGCTCGACTACGTCCTCTCGCCGGTGCAGAAGGCGTTCCGCGAGGCGGGCCGGGAGCGCTAGGCGGTCGCGATGGCGCGAGCGCCGGCTCGAGTGTTACTATCGTAATACCTTGGCGAAAGGCAGTTCATGTCGGCCACGACAATCAAACTTTCTGCGGAATTGAGGCAACGGGTGGCGAGGCTGGTGCAGGGCACGGGGAAATCCATGCACGCCTTCATGCTCGAGGCGATCGAGCAGCAGACCTCGCTCGCCGAGCGGCGCAAGTCGTTCGTCGCCGAGGCGCTGGCGGCGCGCAAGGAGGCGAACGCCTCGGGGCGCGGCTATCTGCTCGAGGACGTGCGGGAGCACTACACGGCGCAGGCGGCCGGCAGGCCGGCGCGCAAGCTGCGCGCGAAGCGGTGGCGCAAGTAGTCCTCGCCGAGCGGGCGCGCGCCGACCTCGATCGTTTGTTCGAATTCCTCGCTGCCGACGAGCCGCGTGCGGCGAGCGAAGCCATCGCGGTCATCCTCGACGCGTTCGACGTCCTGCGGCGGCATCCCCTGGTCGGCCGGCCGGCGGAGGAGGGGCTGCGCGACCTGGTGATTTCGCGCGGCAAATCGGGATACGTCGCGCTCTACGACTATTACGCGGAGATCGACACCGTGCTCATTCTCGCCGTGCGCCATCAACGCGAAGCGGGGTTCCCCGAGGCGTGACCGCGCCGCGCGCCCTCTGAATATATCGACTCTGACCCCGATTTATCTGCCGTTGAGAAATCGCTCCACCAGCGCGAACTGGTCGGGGACGTTGAGCGCCGGGGCATGGCCGCAGCCGGCGATGGTGACCACCACCGCGCGCGGGCCGCGCTTGCGCATCTCCTCGGCGGTGTCGGCGAGCAGCAGGTCCGAGGCCTCGCCGCGCAGGCACAGGGTGGGCACGTCGATCGCGTCCCAGGCCTGCCACTGGTCGTAGTCGTGCGGGTGGTGCGTGAATTGCAGCACCATGTTGGGGTCGTAGTGCGGCGTCAGCTTGCCGTCGGGCAGGCGCCGCACCGAGGTCTCGGCGAGGCGCCGCCACTGCTCGTCCGACAACCAGCCGAACGGCTTGTAGACGGTGCGGAAGTACTGCTCGAGCTCGCTCATGCGCTCGAACTGCGGCGGGTTGCCGGCGTAACTGCGGATGCGCTCGAGCGCGGCCTCGCCGAGCTTCGGCCCGATGTCGTTCAGGACCAGGCGGCGAATGCGCCCCTTGAGCTCGCCGGCCGCGAGCTTGATGCCGAGCGCGCCACCCATCGAGGTGCCGAGCCAGTGAAAGCGCTCCAGGCCGAGCCGCTCGGCGAGCGACAGCGCGAGCTTGGCGTAGAACTCGAGGCAGTACTCCTTCGCCGGCTCGGGGCTCCACTGCGACAGCCCGCGGCCGATGGTGTCGGGGCAGATCACGCGGTAGCGCGGCGCGAGGTGCGCGGCGATGTCGTCCATGTCGCGCCCGGTGCGCGCCAGGCCGTGCCAGGCGATCAGCGCTTCCTTGTTGCCCGCGCCCCACTCGGTGTAGTGGATCTCGCGCCCGTTGCACTGCAGGTAGTTCGAGGCATGGCTCATGCCCGTCTCGCTCGCAGCCGTCCGCCGATGTCGGTCGGCAAGCAAGTCCTCGGCGCGCTCATTCCTCCGGCCGCGGCTGGGGCTTGGGCCGCTTGCCGACGATGACCTGAAGCACGATGTCCTTCTCGGCGCGCTTCAGCTTCAGGCTGGCGCGACTGCCGGGCGCGAGCGCCGCGACCACGTTGAGCATGTTCGGCGTGCCGACCACCGGCTTGTCGCCGACCTGCAGCAGCACGTCGCCCGGCTTGACGCCCGCCTTGTCGGCCGGGCCGCCGCGCAGCACGCCGGCGATGATCACGCCGCGCGTCTGGTCGAGCTTGAACGAATCGGCCAGCCCGGCGGTGATTTCCTGCACCTCGACCCCGATCCAGCCACGGGTGACCGTGCCGGTGCGCACGATCTGCTCCAGCACCATCTTCGCGGTCGAGACCGGGATCGCGAAGCCGATGCCGATCGAGCCGCCGTTGCGCGAGTAGATCGCGGTGTTGATGCCGATCAGGTTGCCGCGCGCGTCGACCAGCGGGCCGCCCGAGTTGCCGGGGTTGATCGCGGCGTCGGTCTGGATGAAGTTTTCGAAGGTGTTGATCTGCAGGCCGCTGCGCCCCAGCGCCGAGACGATGCCCGAGGTCACCGTCTGGCCGACGCCGAACGGGTTGCCGATCGCGAGCACCACGTCGCCCACGCGCAGCGCATCCGAGGAACCGAAGGTGATCGCGTGCAGACCTTCGGCGTTGACCTGCAGCACCGCGAGGTCGGTCTCGGGGTCGTCGCCGACGACCTTGGCGAGCAGCTTCTTGCCGCCCGGCAGCGCCACCTCGATCTCCTCGGCGGCCTCGACCACGTGCTGGTTGGTCAGAATGTAGCCGTTGGGGCTCACGATCACGCCCGAGCCGAGGCTGGTCGCGCGCCGGGCCTGCTCCGGAACCTGATTGCCGAAGAAGCGCCGGAAGAGCGGGTCGTCGAGCAGCGGATGGCGCGGCACGCGCACTTCCTTGGAGGTGAAAACGTTCACCACCGACGGCGTCGCGCGCTCGACCGCGTCGTGCAGCGATTCGGTCCCGGCGCCCGAGGCGGGGCCCGGCCGCGGCGGCGCCGGCTGCTGCAGCACCGCAAGGGGCGCGCGCTGCACGACGCGCGAAGGCAGCCACTCGGGATGGAAGGTCGAGATCACGAACAGCACCGCGACGGCGACGGTCGCCGCCTGGGAAAAGATCAGCCAGAGCCGGTACATGGCTCCTTCAGCCTACCATAGCGTTCGCCGGGACGACCCCAAACGCGTTCTTGACCTCAAGCTTATGAGGGTGAAAAACGTCAGGATATTGAAATAGTTAGCAGCGAAACCTTGGACTTTGCGGCGGTGCATCGCTATAATCCCCGGCTGCTCCGGATTCCCGCCATCCCCGATCCAGGTTCCCATCTCATGAGCGATAGCAAGAAGCCAGACAAGGCCAGGCGCAACCTGGTTGTCGCAACCTCCGTTCTCGGCGGCGCCGTCACGGTCGGCGCCGCGGCGCCCTTCGTCGCCAGCCTGCTGCCGTCGGAGCGGGCCAAGGCCGCCGGCGCGCCGGTCGAGGTCGACATCTCCAACCTGCCGCTGGGCGAGCTCGGGATCTACGAATGGCGCGGCAAGCCGGTGTGGGTCATGAAGCGCACGCCGAAGATGCTGCAGGACATCAAGAAGGACGACTCGGTGGTGGTCGATCCGCATTCGACCGTCCCCCAGCAGCCGGAGTACGCCAAGAACGAATTCCGCTCGATCAAGCCCGAGATCATGGTGCTGGTCGGCATCTGCACCCACCTCGGCTGCTCGCCCACGCCCAAGCTGCAGCCCGACGGCGACATGGGGCCGGAGTGGGAGGGCGGGTTCTATTGCCCCTGCCACGGTTCCAAGTTCGATCTCGCGGGCCGCGTCTACAAGGGTGTTCCGGCGCCGACCAACCTGGTGGTGCCGCCCTACAAGTTCCTCTCGGACAGCACGCTCATCATCGGCGAAGACAATAAGGAGGCGTGAGCAATGGCTAGCCGTCTGATGGCGCTGTGGGACTGGTTCGATGCGCGCATGCCTTCGGTCGCCCAAGAGTACCGCAAGCACCTGGCCGAGTACTACGCGCCCAAGAACTTCAACTTCTGGTACTTCTTCGGCTCGCTGGCGATCCTGGTGCTGGCGGTGCAGATCGTGTCGGGCATCTTCCTGACGATGAACTACAAGCCCGACGCGGCGCTCGCGTTCGGCTCGGTCGAGTTCATCATGCGCGACGTCCCCGGCGGCTGGATCATCCGCTACATCCACTCGACCGGCGCTTCCGCGTTCTTCATCGTCGTCTACCTGCACATGTTCCGCGCCATGCTCTACGGCTCCTACCGCGAGCCGCGCGAGCTGCTGTGGATCTTCGGCGTGCTGATCTACCTGGTCCTGATGGGCGAGGCGTTCTTCGGCTACCTGCTGCCGTGGGGCCAGATGTCGTACTGGGGGGCGCAGGTGATCGTCAACCTGTTCGGCTCGATCCCGTTCATCGGCCCCGACGTCGCGCTGTGGATCCGGGGCGACTACGTGATCTCGGACGCGACGCTCAACCGCTTCTTCGCCTTCCACGTTGTCGCGATCCCGCTGGTGCTGATCGGGCTGGTGGTGGCGCACATCCTCGCGCTGCACGACGTCGGCTCCAACAACCCGGACGGCATCGAGATCAAGAAGAAGAAGGGCGCCGACGGCATCCCGCTCGACGGCATCCCGTTCCATCCCTACTACACGGTGAAGGACATCGTCGGCGCGGTGGTGTTCGTGGCGATCTTCTGCCTGATCCTGTTCTTCACGCCGGAGATGCACGGCTACTTCCTCGAGGCCAACAACTTCAACCCCGCCGACGCGCTGAAGACGCCGCCGCACATCGCGCCGCTGTGGTACTTCACGCCCTACTACTCGATGCTGCGCTCGGTGCCGCCGCTGTTCCTGTCGCAGTTTCCGGGCGTGGTGGTGATGGGGATGGCGGTGATGATCCTGTTCCTGCTGCCCTGGCTCGACCGCAGCCCGGTCAAGTCGATCCGCTATCGCGGCGCACTGTACAAGGGCGCGCTGGCGATCTTCGTCGTCGTGTTCCTGATCCTCGGCTACCTCGGCACCGAGCCGACCAACGTCTGGGGCCAGTTCGGCCCCTGGCTCGGCGAGGCGGACCGCGCGACGGTGGTGGCGCGCATCTGCACCACGCTGTATTTCCTGTTCTTCATCCTGATGCCCTGGTACTCGAAGATCGACAAGGTGAAGCCGGTGCCGGAACGGGTGACGATGTGAGGATGCCGACCATGAGGAGACTGCTCGTTACGCTGTTCCTGGTCGCGCTCGCCCCGGGCGCCGCGCTGGCGGCCGAGGAAGGCTACCGGCTCGACCGCGCGCCCATCGACCCGCACGATCTGCTCAGCCTTCAGGCCGGGGCGCGCACCTTCGCCAACTACTGCCTGAACTGCCACGGCGCGGAATACATGCGCTACAACAGGCTCACCGACATCGGTCTGACCATAGACCAGATCGAGGACAACCTGATGTTCGCGGCGGACAAGGTCGGCGAGACGATGAAGGTCGCGCTGAAGAAGAAGGAAGGCAAGAAATGGTTCGGCGTCGCCCCGCCCGACCTGACGGTCGTCGCCCGCGCCCGCGGCGCGGACTGGCTGTACACCTACCTGCGAACCTTCTATCGCGACCCCAAGACCGTCAGCGGCTGGAACAACGCGGTGTTCCCGAACGTCGCCATGCCGCACGTGCTGTGGACGCTGCAGGGTCAGCGCGCGCTCGACATCGTCAAGAGCGAGGAGGGCGGCCACGAAAAGCTCGAGTACAAGTGGCGGCAGCTGAGCCCGGGCCTGCAGAACCAGGTGCAGTACGACACCACGGTGCGCGACCTGGTCAACTACCTGGTGTACATGGGCGAGCCCGCGGCCACCGAGCGCAAGCGCATCGGGATAGTGGTCCTGTTCGCGCTCGGCGTGCTGTTCATCTTCGCCTACTTGCTGAAGAAAGAATTCTGGAAAGACGTGCACTAGCAGCCGCGGCGCCGGCGGCGCCGCACGAGGAAACGCGACATGATGCAACTGTATTCCGGAACTACCTGCCCGTTCAGTCACCGCTGCCGCTTCGTGCTGTACGAGAAGGGCATGGACTTCCAGGTGATCGACGTCGACCTGTTCCACAAGCCCGAAGACATCGCGGTGATGAACCCGTACAACCGGCTGCCGGTGCTGGTCGAGCGCGACCTCGTGCTGTACGAGTCGAACATCATCAACGAGTACATCGACGAGCGTTTCCCGCACCCGCAGCTGATGCCCGCGGACCCGGTGATGCGCGCCCGCGCGCGGCTGATGCTGTTCAACATGGAAATGGAGCTGTTCTCGCAGATCGACGCGCTCGAGTCGGGCAAGGACAAGCAGGTCGAGAAGGCGCGCGCCCATGTCACCGACCGCCTGATCGAGCTGGCGCCGATCTTCACCCGCACCAAGCACATGCTCGGCGACGACTTCACCATGCTCGACGTGGCGATCGCGCCGCTGCTGTGGCGCCTGGACCGCTACGGCATCAGGCTCGGCAAGCCGGCCGCGCCGCTGATGAAGTACGCCGAGCGCATCTTCTCGCGCCCCGCGTTCATCGAGGCGCTGACACCTTCAGAAAAGGTGATGCGCAAGTAGCGGGGCGCGATGGGCGAAATCCCCACCAAGCCTTACCTGCTGCGGGCGCTGTACGAATGGTGCGTGGATAACGGCTACACCCCGCACCTCGCGGTCAAGGTCGACGCGCAGACGCGGGTGCCGCCGGAACACGTGCGCAACGGCGAGATCACGCTTAACGTCAGCCCGGGCGCGGTGCACAAGCTGCAGATGGGCAACGATCTGATCGAGTTTTCGGCGCGCTTCGCCGGCGCCGCGCGCCAGCTCTCGGTGCCGGTGGCCAACGTCTACGCGCTCTACGCGCGCGAGACCGGGCACGGCATGACTTTCGAGGTCGACCTCTCCAAGCCCGCGCCGCAGGCCGAGGAGGAGTCCGGGCCCCGGCAGGCCCCGCCAGCGGCGCTGCCGGCGCCGGAGGACGAGCCGACCGAACCCAAGCCGCCCTCCGGCAAGCCCAGGCTGCGGCGCGTGAAGTAGTCGCTCCTGAAGTAGACTCCCCGTTTCCGGGGCCGGCTTAGCTCAGTCGGTAGAGCAGCGGTTTTGTAAACCGAAGGTCGCGGGTTCGATTCCTGCAGCCGGCACCACGTTTCGCCCTCGACGACTCTGATAATGGGGCTTGTATTCCCCATCGCTTCCCTATACGGTGAACCTCCGGCGCGGTGGCGTGGTCCCATTGCGCTTGGCTGAAAGCTGCTTGGGCAATCGAATTCCAGTCGGCCACCTCGTCCTCATCACCTCATTGCCCGCCATGTTCCGTTGTTGCCAAGGAGGCAATCCATGCCGACATATGATGATCCGGTAGCTGTCGTCGAGGACTTGCGGCGTCGCGTCGCCGCGCTCGGCGGCCGGCGCATTGCTGCAGCCATCGTGGCGGTGGTGCTTTTGTTCTCCCTCTGGTCGACGTGGTTCACGGTGCAGCCCGAGGAGACCGGCATCGTGCAGCGTTTCGGGGCGGTGGAGCGCACGGTGGGCCCGGGCCTGCACTTCAAGTTTCCGGACGGCATCGAGACGGTGCGGCTCGTTCCGACGGCCCGGGTCCTCAAGCAGGAATTCGGTTTCCGCACGGCCGGCACCGGCGCCGGTGGGCGAACGCAATACGCGCCCGACAAGACGGCGTTCAAGAACGTCTCGCTGATGCTCACGGGCGACCTGAACGTGATTGATGTGCAGTGGATCGTGCAGTACCGGATCGAGGACCCGGTCAAGTACCTGTTCCGGGTCCGCAACTCCCGGCAGACGATACGGGACATCGCCGAGGCCGTCATGCGCCGGGTGGTCGGCAACCGCCTGGGGAGCGACGTCCTCACCGTCGGCCGGGTAGCCGTGTCCGCCGAGGTCAAGCAGGAGATGCAGAAGATTCTCAGCGAATACGAGACCGGCATTCGTCTGGTCACGGTGGAGCTTCAGGACGTGACGCCGCCGGATCCGGTCAAGCCCGCCTTCAACGAGGTCAACGAGGCGCGCCAGGATCGCGAGCGGACGATCAATCAGGCGCAGGAGCGGGCCAATCGGGAAATTCCCAAGGCGCGCGGCGAGGCGACCCGCACCATCACCGAAGCCGAGGGCTACGCCGTGGAGCGGATCAACCGCGCCAACGGAGAGGCAACGCGATTCCGGGCCATCCTCACCGAGTACCAGCGGGCTCCGGAGGTCACGCGCCGGCGACTGTACCTGGAGGCCATCGGCAGCATCCTGCCAGAGGCGAAGGCCCTGTATATCGTGGATAGCGACCAGAAGGCCCTGCTGCCCTGGCTGCGCCTGGACTCGGGACAGGTGTCCGGCGCAGCAGGCATTGCGGGAGGAAAGCAGCCATGAAGAACGCGCTCAAAATCGTACTCGGCCTGCTCTTGCTGGCAATCGCCATCGTCTCCTCCGGGTCCTTCTACACGCTGCAGGAGGGCGAGCAGGCGGTGATCGTCCAGTTCGGTCGGCCCGTGGGGGATCCTGTCACCGAAGCGGGGCTGCACGTCAAACTCCCCTTGATCCAGGATGTGCGCCGCTTCGAGAAGCGCCTGCTCATCTGGGATGGCGACCCCAACCAGATCCCCACCAAAGGGCGGGAGTTCATCTGGGTCGACACGACGGCGCGCTGGCGCATCGCCGACGCCAAGAAGTTCCTCGAGAACGTCGCCTCGGAGGCCGGCGCCCGATCGCGCCTGAACGACATCATCGACTCCGTGGTGCGTGACCAGGTTTCGGGCAGCGAGCTGGTGGAGCTGGTGCGCAGCGCCTCGTGGGAAGTTCCCAAGGGCGAGATTCTGGAGGAGGTCCCCGCCGAGGTGCGCGAGAAACTGGAGAAGCGAATCGCCAGCGGCCGCGAGGAGATCACCCGCACCATCCTGGCCGAAGCCCGCAAGGTCATTCCCCAGTACGGGATCGAGCTGGTGGATGTGCGCATCAAGCGCCTCGACTACGTGCAGAGCGTGCGGGAGAAGGTCTATACCCGGATGATCTCGGAACGCAAGCGGGTCGCCGCCCAGTTCCGGTCCGAGGGCGAAGGCCGCAGCGCCGAGATCCTGGGGACCATGGAGAAGGAGCTGCGCCAGATTCGCTCCACCGCCTACCGGCAGGTGCAGGAAATCCGGGGCAAAGCCGACGCCGAGGCCACCCGCGTATACGGGGCCGCCTACAACCGCGATCCCGAGTTCTACGCCTTCTCGCGCACCCTGGAGGCCTACAAGGAGGGGCAGAACCAGAACTCGGTGGTGATCCTCACGACCGACAGCGACTACTACCGTTACCTGAAGCGGTCCGGGAAGGCTGGACACTGATGCCGTGAGGCAGATCGGGGTCAGCGCCGATACGGCCGCCGTGTCGGCACGCCAGCCGTGGCGGGCGTCTCAGTCCGCGATCGACTCGAAGATCTCGCCGAAGTGGCCGGCGCTGCGCTTGAACGCCTCGAGCACGTCCGGATCGAAGTGCGACGGCATGGTGCGGCCGTCGCCGACGGTGATGATCTCGACCGCGCTTTCGTGCGACAGGGCCTTCTTGTGCGGGCGCTCCGAGCGCAGGGCATCGTACTGGTCGCAGATGTTCATGATGCGGGCCGAGATGGGGATGACCTGGCCCTTCAGCCGCGCGGGGTAGCCGCTGCCGTCCCAGCGCTCGTGGTGGTGCAGCGCGATTTCGGCGCCCATCCTGAGGTAGGGCGAATCGCCGGTGCCGAGCAGCTGGGCGCCGATCGCGGCGTGCGACTTCATGATTTCCCATTCTTCCTGGGTCAGCGCGCCGCGCTTGGACAGGATCGCGTCGGGAATCGCGATCTTGCCGATGTCGTGCATCGGGCTGGCGTAGTGAATCGCTTCGCAGAACCCCGGATTCATGCCGATCGCCAGGGCGATGTCCTCGGTGTAATAGCTGATGCGGCGCACATGGGCGCCGGTCTCCTCGTCCTTGTAGCTCGCGGCGCGGGTCAGGGTCGCTATCGTCTCGCGGTAGCTGCCCAGCACCTGGCGCGAGCGCTCCTGCACCTGTTGCTCGAGCAGCCGGTTGCGGTCGGCGAGGAAATTGCTGTACTCCTTGAGCAGGAGCACGTTCTTCACCCGCAGCGAAAGCTCGCTGCGGTCGACCGGCTTGGTCAGAAATTCCTGCACTCCCGCCGCCAGCGCGCGCAGCTTCGAGGCGTGGTCCTCGAGCACCGTCACCATGATGACCGGGATCGTGCGCGTGCACTCGGAGGCTTTGAATGCTTCGGCGACCTGGAATCCGTCCATGGCCGGCATCTGCGCATCGAGCAGCACGATGTCCGGAGCCTCGGCCTCGGCCACGACCACCGCGCGCAGCCCGTTTTCGGCGCTGACCACCCGGTAGCCGTCCGCCTCCATGTGCCGCTGCAGCAGCAGCCGCATGCTTTCGTCGTCGTCGACGACCAGCACCAGGGGGCTCTTTTTGATCGCCTGGATCATCTACGCGCGATCATAGCAGCGCCGCCACCCCCATGACGGCGAACGCCGCCGCCGCGACCACGTTCACCGTGCGCAGCGGGACGCGCCGCAGCAGGCGCTCGCCGAAGTAAACCACCGGGACGTTCGCGATCAGCATGCCGAGCGTTGTTCCGGCCAGCACCCAGGCGAACGAGCCGTAGTGCGCGGCGAGGGCGACGGTCGCGACCTGGGTCTTGTCGCCCATCTCGACCAGGAAGAAAGCGACCAGCGTGGCGCCGAACACGCCCAGGCGCGCGAAGCCGTTTTCCTTTTTGTCCAGCTTGTCAGGCACCAGCGTCCACGCCGCCATGGCGAGGAACGACAGGCCGAGGATCCAGCGCAGCAGCCCTGGATCGACCTCGGTCGTGATCCACTTGCCAGCGGCTGCCGCGAGCGCGTGGTTGGCGAGCGTGGCGAACAGGATGCCGAGCACGATCGGCAGCGGGCGCCGGTAGCGCGCCGCGAGGACGAGCGCGAGCAGCTGGGTCTTGTCGCCGACTTCGGCCAGAGCGACCACGCCGGTGGAGACCAGAATCGCTTCCATGTGCCTTCCTTTGCGGGCAAAAAAAAGCCCGGTTTCCCGGGCCTTTTTTCGTGCCGCGCCGGCTTAGACCGGGCGGACGTTCGCCGCTTGCATGCCCTTCGGGCCTTTCTGCGACTCGAACTCGACCTTCTGGCCTTCCTTGAGCGACTTGTAGCCGCTCATCTGGATCGCGCTGTGATGCGCGAAAACGTCTTCGCCGCCCTCGTCGGGGGTAATGAAGCCGAAGCCTTTCTGGTCGCTAAACCATTTCACTGTACCGGTGGCCATACTGTTTCCTTAACTTGATTAGCCGAGGCAAAACCGGGCCTGGGCAGCCGGGCACGACGATCAAGAAGGGGAACTGTCTGCCACTACGGACGCCGGGAACCGGCGGTGAGGGGTCTGCACAAATTCACTGCTTGACTAAGTCTGCGGCGCGCAGTGTACCACGGCCCGGCCGGGGCGCGTTAGGATCGATATTCCCGCACCCCGGTCGCCGAGCGCCCCATGACAGACCTCTCCGACATCGCATCCTCCTCGTTCTGGCGCGTCAACCCGCCCGACGCCGACCCCGCCGAGACGCGCGAATGGCTCGACGCCTTCGACGCCCTGGTGCAGGCCGAAGGGCGCGAGCGCGCCATGTTCCTGCTGCGCAAGCTGCTCGAGCACGCCCGCGCCCGCCGCGTGCCGTTGCCGCCGGTGCTCAACACCCCCTACCGCAACAGCGTGGCGCTCGCCGAGCAGCCGCAGTTCCCGGGCAACCTCGAGCTCGAGCAGCGCCTGTCGGCGATCGTGCGCTGGAACGCGCTCGCGATGGTGGTGCATGCCAACCGCGCCCACCCCGAGCTCGGCGGGCACATCGCCAGCTACGCCTCCGCCGCGGACCTGTTCGAGGTCGGCTTCAACCACTTCTTCCGCGCCGGGGCGGACGGCGACCTGGTGTACTTCCAGCCGCACTCGGCGCCGGGGGTCTACGCCAGAGCCTTTCTGGAAGGAAGGCTGTCGGACGAAAACCTCATGCACTACCGGCGCGAAACCGGCGGCAAGGGCCTGTCCTCGTACTGCCACCCCTACCTGATGCCCTCGTTCTGGCAGTTCCCCACCGGCTCGATGGGGCTGGGGCCGATCACCGCGATCTACCAGGCGCGCTTCATGCGCTACCTCGCCGACCGCGGCCTGAAGGAGTGCGGGACGCGCAAGGTATGGGCCTTCGTCGGCGACGGCGAGATGGACGAGCCCGAGTCGCTCGCCGGGCTGTCGCTCGCCGCGCGCGAGGGCCTGGACAACCTGATCTTCGTCGTCAACTGCAACCTGCAGCGCCTCGACGGCCCGGTGCGCGGCAACGGCTCGGTGGTGCAGGAGCTCGAAGGCCTGTTCGCGGGCGCCGGCTGGAACGTGGTCAAGCTGCTGTGGGGCTCGGACTGGGACCCGCTGTTCGCGCGCGACGACGACGGCGTGCTGCTCAAGCGCCTGCACGAGACGGTGGACGGCGAGTTCCAGACCTACGCCGCCACCGACGGGCGCTTCAACCGCGAGCACTTCTTCAACAAGTACCCCGAGCTCACGGCGCTGATCGCGGACATGTCGGACGACGACATCGACCGCCTGCGCCGCGGCGGCCACGACCCGGTCAAGATCTACGCCGCGTACCACGCCGCGCTGCAGCACAAGGGGCGGCCGACGGTGGTCCTGGCGCAGACCAAGAAAGGCTACGGCATGGGCCACTGGGGGCAGGGCAGGATGGGCACCCACCAGCAAAAGAAACTCGACGACGAGGCGCTGAAGGCCTTTCGCGACCGCTTCGCGGTTCCGATTTCGGACCAGGACGTCACCGCGCTGCGCCTGTACAAGCCCGGCGCGGAGGCGCCGGAGATGAAGTACCTGCACGCCCAGCGCGCGCGCCTCGGCGGCTACCTGCCGGCGCGCACGGCGGCCGCGCCCAGGCTCGCGGTTCCCGGCCTGCCGCGCTTCGCCGAGGGCATCTCGCGCGAGCAGTCGACCACCATGGTGTTCGTGCAGCTGCTCGCGCAACTGCTCAAGGACCCGCAGCTCGGCCCGCGCGTGGTGCCGATCGTGGCCGACGAGGCGCGCACCTTCGGCATGCAGACGCTGTTCCGCCAGAGCGGCATCTATTCAGCGCTCGGCCAGCTCTACGCGCCCGAGGACCACGAGGAGCTGCTGTACTACCGCGAGGCGAAGGACGGCCAGATCCTGGAAGAGGGCATCACCGAGGCAGGCGCGCTGTCGTCGTGGCTCGCCGCCGCCACGGCCTACTCCGCGCACGGCGCGCCGATGCTGCCGTTCTACATCTACTACTCGATCTTCGGTTTCCAGCGCGTCGGCGACCTGATCTGGGCCGCCGCCGATTCGCGCGCGCGCGGCTTCCTGCTCGGCGGCACCGCGGGGCGCACCACGCTCTCGGGCGAAGGCCTGCAGCACCAGGACGGCAGCAGCCATCTCGCGGCCTCGACCATCCCGACCTGCCGCGCCTGGGACCCCTGCTTCGGCTACGAGCTGGCGGCGATCGTCGAGGACGGCGCGCGGCGCATGCTCGAGGCGCAGGAGGACGTCTTCTACTACCTGACGGTGGCGAACGAGAACTACGCCCACCCGGCGCTGCCCGCGGGCGCGCAGGAGGGAGTCTTGCGCGGCATGTACCTGCTCGACAAGCGCGCCGGGGCGAAGCTGCAGCTGCTCGGCTCGGGACCGATCCTGCGCGAGGCGCTCGCCGCGGCGCAGCTGCTCGAGCGCGAGCACGGCGTCGCCGCCAACGTCTGGAGCGTGACGAGCTGGAGCGAGCTCAGGTGGGACGGGCTTGCGTCCTCCGGCCCCTCCGCAGCAATAAGAGAAACAAGAACGGAAACTTCAAAGGCGTGGATCACGCAGTGCCTCGAAGGCACCAAGGGTCCGATCGTCGCTACCAGCGACTACGTGAGCGCGGTGGCCGACCTGCCGCGCGCCTGGGCGCCGCCGGGACGGCGCTACGTGGCGCTCGGCACCGACGGCTTCGGGCGCAGCGATACGCGCCTCGCACTGCGGAAATTCTTCGGTGTTGACCGCGACGCCATAGTCGCCGCGGCGCTGGCCGCGCTTTAGGCTTCCTGCAGCTTGCGCTCGCGGATCGTGCGCGCGAAATCGAGCACGGTCTGCGCCAGCCGCACACGGTCCTCGAGGTTGCGCATCACCGTTTGCGCGATCACCACCTCCATGCCGCAGGCGAGGATGCCGTCGGCCTGGTCTTCGTCCGCGCCGTCGATGACGAAGCCGTCGATCAGCTTGTAGTACTCCATCGCCACCGAGCGCGCGGTGACCTCGCGCCCGAGCTCGCGCATCATCTTTCCGGCCGAGCCGGTGAGCGCCTTGCCGCCGACGATCGGCGTCACCGCGATCACCGGCGCGCCGCGCTTGCGCAGCAGCTGGCGCATCCCGCTCACCTCGAGGATCGGCCGGATCGAGTGGAAGGGGTTGCAGGGGCCGATCACCACCGCCTCGAGGTCGTTCGAGTGCAGCGCATCGAGCACCGCGTCGGCAACGCGCGCGTCCTCGGCGCCGGCGTACTGGAACCCCAGCACCGGCGGGTCGCAGGCGAGCTCGTTGAAGTACTCGGGGAACGGCACTGCGCCCTCGGCGGTGAGGACGTGGGTGCGTACCTGGTCGTCGCTCATCGGCAGCACGCGCGCCTCGATGCCGAGCTGGCGGCAGAACTCGAGCGTGATGTCGGTCAGGCCGCGGTCCTGGCGCAGGCCCTGCGCGCGCAGCAGCGGCGCGGCGAGCGATTTGTCGCCCAGGATCGGCCGGTCGGGGCCGCCGAGCGACTTGAGCATCCCGTACAGCGCGCGCGTTTCGTTGTGCGGCTCCCAGCCGCTGCTGGCGCTGGCGATGTCCGCCAGCGCGTAGAGCACGCTGTCGAGGTCGGGCGAGAAGGCGAGGCCGAGGTGCTCGTAGTCGTCGCCGGTGTTGACCACGACCGCGAGGTCGCGCCCGCGCAGCCGGTAGAGCCCGTCCGCGAGCTTCGCCCCGCCCACCTGCCCGGATAGTGCTACGACCGTTCCCAATGCGCTCTCCCGCGAGCCGAACTCAGGGGATTCTAACGCTAGAACTTCTCGCCCCAGGGCCGTAGATCGGCCTCGAACGTCCAGGCCGAGCGCGATTGTGTGTGAAGGCGGTAATAAGTCTCGGCGATCGCGTCCGGCGCGAGCCCGACGTCCTCGCTCTGCGCGTCGATCCTGCCGTCGATCACGACGTGGGCGACGTGAATGCCCTTTGGCCCCAGCTCGCGCGCCATCGACTGCGCGACCGCGCGCAGGCCGTGCTTCGCCGCGGCGAAGGCGGCGAATTGCGCGCCGCCGCGCAGCGACGCGGTGGCGCCGGTGAAAAGGATCGTGCCGTTCGCGCGCGGCGCCATGCGGCGCGCCGCCTCGCGCCCGACCAGGAATCCCGCGTAGCAGCCCGCGCGCCATACTTCCTCGAACATGTCGGACGGCATCTCGGCGATCGGCGAGCGGTACATCGCGCCGGCGTTGAAGACCGTCACCTGCACCGGGCCGTGCTGGTTTTCGAGCGCGTCGAACAGCTCCATCACCTCGCGCTCGTCGCGCGCGTCGGTCGGCAGCGCGAGCGCCTGGCCACCGCCCTCGATGATCGCCTCGGCGAGGCGCTCGACGCGCTCGGCGTTGCGCGCCGCGAGCGCGACCTTGAAGCCGGCGGCGGCGAAGCGCTTGCCGAGCGCATAGCCCAGGCCCTCGCCGACGCCCACCACGACCGCAATGGGAGCCGGGCTCGCGCTCATAGCCGCGCCGCCAGCTCGGCGCCCTCGAGCATGGCGCGCTTGGCGTCGAGCTCGCCCGCCTCGCGCGCGCCGCCGATGACGTGCGGCGCGTCGATCTCGCGCCGCGACACCTGGCCCGCGCACAGGATCACGGTGTCGGCGGGCACGATCTGCTCCTTGCCGTCGAGCGCGACGCGCAGGCCGCGGTCGTCGATCCCGAGGTACTTGACCCCTTTCAGCATCTTCACCCCGTTTCTCGCCAGCTCGGTGCGGTGCACCCAGCCGGTCGTCTTGCCGAGTGTATCGCCGAACGGCGTCGTCGACCGCTTGAGCATGGTGATGCGGTGCGCGGGGGCCGCCTGGGCGGGTGGCGAAAGATTTCCTGAAGGTGAAATGCCCCAGTGCGAAAGAAACGCCTGCGGCTCGAGCGTCGCGCGGCTCTCGCGCTCGAGCAGGTACAGCGCGACGTCGAAGCCGATCCCGCCCATGCCGACGATCGCGACCTTCTCGCCGACCGCGGCGCGGCCCGCGAGCACGTCGGCGTAGCCGACCACGCTGCGGTGCTCAATGCCGGGAATCTCTGGCCGGCGCGGGTCGACGCCGGTGGCAAGAACGACCTCGTCGTAGTCCTTGAGATCTTCTACTTTTGGTGAGCAATTGAGCTTCACCGTCACCCCGGCCCGGTGCAGGCGCTCGGCGAAGTAGGCCACCGATTCGGCGAACTCCTGCTTGCCGGGGATCCTCTTTGCCAGGTTGAACTGACCGCCGAGTTCGGCGTTCTTCTCGTACAGCGTCACCTCGTGCCCGCGCTCGGCGGCGACCGCGGCGCAGGACAGCCCTGCGGGACCGCCGCCGATTACCGCAATCTTCCTCTTGCGCGAAGTCTTCCTGAAAACCAGTTGGGTTTCCCGTCCCGCGCGCGGGTTGACCAGGCACGAGGCGAAGCGGCCGACGAAAATGTGGTCGAGGCAGGCCTGGTTGCAGGCGATGCAGACGTTGATGCCGGCGCGGTCGCCCGCTTGCGCCTTGTTCGCGAACTCGGCGTCCGCCAGCAGCGCGCGCGAGAGCGAAACCATGTCGGCGTCGCCGCGCGCGAGGATCGCTTCGCCCACCTCGGGCGCGTTGATCCGGTTGGAGGCGATCACCGGGATGCCGACCGCTTCCTTCAGGCGCCTCGTGACCCAGGCGAAGCCGCCGCGCGGCACGGCCTGCGAAATCGTCGGGATGCGCGCCTCGTGCCAGCCGATGCCGGTGTTGAGCAGCGACGCGCCGGCGGCCTCGATCGCCTTGGCGACCTCGACGATCTCCTCGCCGGCCAGGCCGCCCTCGACCAGCTCGAGCGCGGAGATGCGGTAGATGACGATGAAATCGGCGCCGACCGCGGCGCGCGTGCGGCGCACCGTCTCGACCGCGAAGCGCATGCGCTTGGCCAGGCTGCCGCCCCAGTCGTCGGCGCGCTGGTTGGTGCGCGGGGCGAGGAACTGCGTGATCAGGTAGCCCTCCGAGCCCATCACCTCGACGCCGTCGTAGCCGGCCTCGCGCGCGAGCGCCGCGCTGGCGGCGAACGCATCGAGCGTGCGCTCGATCTCGCCCGCGCTCATCTCGCGCGGCACGATCGGGTTGATCGGCGACTTGAGCGCCGACGGCGCGACTGTCCCGCCGTGCTTGCCGTAGCGCCCCGCGTGCAGCACCTGCAGGCAGATGCGCCCGCCGGCGCCGTGCACCGTGCGCGTGATGACCTTGTGGCGCTCGCAGTCGGCGGCGCTCGCCATCATCGCCGGGTGCGGGCCGAGATTGCCCGCCTGGTCGGGGGAAAAGCCGCCGGTCACCATCAGCGCCGCGCCGCCGCGCGCGCGCTCGGCGTAGAACGCCGCCAGGCGCTCCATGCCGTCGGGCCGCTCCTCGAGCCCGGTGTGCATCGAGCCCATAATGATGCGATTGGCAAGCGTGACGTGGCCCAGGTCGAGCGGCCGGAACAGGTGGGGATAGTGGGTCATAAAAATCGGGGTCAGAGTCGAATTAATTAATTCGACTCTGACCCCGATTTTAACCGCGAGTCACGAGGACTGTCCCGGCCACGATCAAAACACCTCCGCCGAGCATGCCGGCGGGCAGCGCCTCGCCGAGGAACAGCCGGCCCCACAGCACGCCGAAGGCCGGGATGAGGAAGGTGACGGTCAGCGCGCGCGTCGCGCCGACGTCGGCGATGAGGCGGAAATAGATCAGGAACGCGACCGCGCTGGCGAGCAGCGCGACCGCGAGCACGTTGCCGACCACGAGCGCGGTTGGCGGCGCCGGCAGCGGCACAAGCACGAGCAGCGGCGCGAGCACCGCGGCGGCGGCGAGCTGCTGGCCGGCGGCGACACCGCGCGCCGGCACGCCCCGGCCCCAGCGCCGCACCAGCACGCCGGTCAGGCCGTAGCCGGCGCAGGCGCCGAGCGCCGCCGCGATCGGGGCGTAGAACGCCGCGCCGGCCTGCAGGCCCTCGGGCTGCGCGACGAGCGCGACCCCCGCCGCCCCGAGCGCGAGCCCGGCCAGCTTGCGCCGCGTCACGCGCTCGGTTCCGGACAGCGCGCCGAACAGCATGCCGAACATGGGCGAGGTCGCGTTGACGATCGACAGCAGCGAGGCCGGCAGGTGGATCGCGGCGTAGGCGTAGAGCGCGAACGGGATCGCCGAGTTGACCGTGCCCACGGCGAGGTAGTAGCGCCAGTGCCGGCGCAGGCCCGCATCGAAGCCGGCGAAGCGGAACCAGGCGAGCAGCGCGAGGCCCCCAAGCAGCACCCGCGACTCGGCGGTCCAGATCGCGCCGAGCGAAGGTGCTACCACGCGGGTGAAGATGAACGAGGCGCCCCAGATCGCCGCCAGCGCGACCAGGCGGCCGTAATCGGCCGGCCTCATTTGCGGCTGCGTTTTTCGATCGCCAGAAGCTTCTTCTTGCGCTCGAGCCCCCAGGCGTAGCCGCCGAGGCTGCCGTCCGAGCGCACCGCGCGGTGGCAGGGCACCACCAGCGCCACGGGGTTGGCGCCGCAGGCGCTGCCCACCGCGCGCACCGCGCGCGGCGCGCCGATCGCGCGCGCGATCTCGCCGTAGCTGCGCGTCTCGCCCGCGGGAATGCGGCGCAGCTGCTGCCATACCTTGCGCTGGAACACGGTGCCTCG
>Ga0315556_1000542_pt1 | contig 23567 bp, 24 predicted proteins | sample SalMarSW160310MG_FD_202112 | JGI IMG/M metagenome (GOLD analysis project Ga0315556, IMG submission 202112) | Salt marsh sediment microbial communities from the Plum Island Ecosystem LTER, Massachusetts, United States - Salt Marsh Sediment SW1603-10 ...
ACCGGCTCCATCTCGCCCTTGCCGGAGGTCCGCATGCGATTCGTCTCCACGCCCTGCATCGCGAGATACCCTGCCGCAGCGTCGGCACGTCGCGTCGACAGCCGATCGTTGTACGTATCGTCTCCGCTGGAATCCGTGTGGCCGACGATGAGGAGCTCGGTATTGGCGTACTTCTCCAGACTCGCCGCGAGATTCTGCAGGTTCCTGGCCGCCTCGGGACGGATGGCGGAGGAATCGAAGTCGTACAGCAGGCCCGACGCGAACGTGACCACCATGCCTTCGCCGATCCGCTGCACGGTCGCGCCCGGGATCAGGTATTCCAGCTCCTTGGCCTGCCGATCCATCTGATTGCCGATGATGGCGCCGGCCGCGCCACCCACCACCGCGCCTAGTATGGCGCCCTTGGCGGTGGACCCGGCCTGTTTGCCGATGACGCCCCCGGCGGCCGCACCGGCTGCCGTGCCGATCGCAGTCCCCTTCGACTTGTTGCTCCACGCACAGGCGGTCGAAGCACCGGCCATGGCGACGAGCAGCGCGCCCCGCAACATTCTGGCGGTTCTGGTGGATGATCTGATGGTCGTCATGGAACACCTCGAAGCGCGTGACCGCCCGATTCGTGCGGGCGCCCAGCGCAGCCTTGGTTGGACGGAACTACCTGACGAAGTCTAGTCGGGGGACCCGCGGGTACCCATCGGCCGATCGGGTGAAAGGCGAGGGACCACCCGAAGCCGCATGAACGCGCCAGGAGAGTCGCGCGACGGGAGTACTCCTTCCGCGTGAGGGCGAGCTCTATGCGCTGCTCTTCTTCAGAGGAAGAAGCAGAACGGCACCCACGACGATCGCTCCCACGCCGGCCCAGAGCGGGATGCTGACGGTGCGGTGTTCCTGGACCGAGATGTCGATTGGACCGATCGAGGCGTTCTGCGTTTGCTTGTTGTAGGTGAACCCGCCGTAGACCAGGCTGAGTGTGCCGGCCACGATCAGCAGGATCGCTGCAAGTCTCTTCGCGTCCATCTGGTTTCCTCCCTGGGGACCCTGGCTGCTACGGAAGAGCGGCCCACCGCGCAGGCGTGCAGTGGGCCGCTCACCGTTCTTCGCTTCGCTTGATGCGCCAGCGGCTAACCTCGGGTCTTTCGTCTCGACGTCGATACGGTCCCGCGTTTCGATGGCGAGACGTCTCCGCCTACTATGGCTATAAGATGCTCGAAGAACCGCCCGCTTGAACATCCGTCGAGCGGGTGAAAGGGGGCCTAGGAACTATGGGCGAGTGCGCCGCGCCCGGTACCGTCCGAAAGAGCTAGGCCCTTCGGTGGGTAACCTATCCGCGCGGATGCGCCACAGGGGCTAGGTCTATTTTCACCCGGCCGGCCGATATCGCCGGGCGGCTCGAGTCGCGACGATTCATTCCTGGCTACCGACGCCATGGAACGGAGATTCGAGACCATGTCTGTCCTGTTCAAGGCGCCCGCACTCGCCGTGGCGCCGCTCTTCACTGTCCTCGCCGGCTTCGCCCTGAGCGGCTGTGCGATCAACCCGGCCACCGGCAAGAATCAGCTCATGCTGGTGAGCGAAGCACAGGGCATCGCGATGGGGCGGCAGGCCGACACGGCGATCATCGCCACCATCGGCCTCTATCCGGACGCCGCCTGGCAAAGCTACATACAGCAGTTCGGCGAGCGGCTGGCCGCCACCTCGGAGCGCCCCGACCTCCCCTGGACGTTTCGGGTGGTGGACGACCCGGCGGTGAACGCCTTCGCCGTGCCTGGCGGCTTCATCTACGTGACGCGTGGACTGCTCGCCCATGTCACGTCGGAGGCGGAGCTGGCCTCCGTTGTCGGCCACGAGATCGGACACGTCACGGCCCGGCACACGGCCGCGGAGATGAGCAAGCAGCAGCTCATCGGGGCGGGCCTCGCCGTCGGCAGCGTCGCCAGCTCCCAGGTCGCCAAGTACGCGGGCATGGCCAACCAGGCACTCGGGATCCTGTACCTCAAGTACTCCCGCGACGACGAGAGCCAGGCGGACGAGCTCGGCCTGCGCTACATGCGCCGCGCCAACTTCGATCCCCGCCAGATGCCCGAGGTGTTCATGATGCTCGAGCGGCTGAGCGCCTCGGAGGGCGGCGGGAGCCTCCCCGACTGGCTCGCCACGCACCCAAGTCCCGAGAACCGCGTCGCGGCGATCACCCAACAGATCGCGGCCCTGCCGCAGGACTTCTCCGGCACGGTGGTGAATCGCGACGCGTACCTGCGGCGGCTCGACGGCCAGATCTTCGGGGTCAACCCGCGCGAAGGCTACTTCGAGGGCAGTCGGTTCCTCCACCCCGACATGCGCTTCCAGCTCACCTTCCCCGAGGGATGGACCACGCAGAACGGCAAGCAAGCGGTGATCGCCATCAGCCCCGGGCAGGACGCAGTGGTCGAGCTGGCCGGAGCTCAGGAGGCGAGCGCCGACGCGGCGGCCCGTGCGTTCCTCACGCAGGAAGGCATCAAGGCCGGCTCCACGTCCCGCGCGAGCTTGAACGGGCTCACGACCGTGAGCGCGCCCTTCGGCGCCGAGACGCAGAACGGCACGCTCCAGGGGAGGGTGCTCTTTGTCGAATACCGCGGGGCGGTGTTCGGGCTCCTCGGCTACGCTCCGGACGCGCGTTGGCCCACCTATCAGTCGGCGATCGGGCAGGCGCTGGGGAGCTTCCAGGCCCTGACCGATCCCGCCGCGCTGAACGCTCAGCCACAGCGCTTGGAGATCGTGACCCTCGACCGACGCACGACGATCGACGCGCTGGCACGCCAGCGGCCTTCACCGGCCTCGCCGGCGACCCTCGCCCTCATCAACCAGGTCGATCTCCAGACAACCCTGGAACCGGGCCGGATCGTGAAGTGGGTCGTCGGATCCCGCATGAGCGCTACGCGGAATCCCCAGCCCGCCCGGAGCCCCCACCCCATGAACGCCCCGTCAGGGGGCTAGGAAGAAATCACCATGCTCATGACCATCGCGATCATCCTCATCGTGCTCTGGGCACTCGGGCTCGTCACGTCCTACACGATGGGCGGCGTGGTCCACGTCCTCCTCGTCATCGCCATCATCATCCTCGTCGTGCGCCTCATCCAGGGACGACGCGTCTAGACCAGCGGGGATACGGAGGACGACACACACCATTCGAGGCGGTACCCATGACACGCGCCACATCTCGCAGGGCTCTTCTGTCCATCGTCGTCTTCTTCGCCGCGTGCACGCGGATCGAGTCGGCGGACGTTGCACCCGGTCCCACCCCCGTGGACCGCCCGGCCGCGGCTCCAGCCAGCTACACCCTCGTCGGCGGCGCGCGGGTCGGCGCGGCCATCACCGACACCATCAGCTCGCGGTACGGGCGCGCGGGTGACGCGTTCACGGCCGTCGTCGTCGAGGACGTCACCAACGGCTATGGCTCGGTCGTGATCCCCACCGGATCCATGGTGCACGGGATCATCGTGGAGGTGAGCCCAGCGTCCGACGAGAGATCGACGGGCACGCTCACGCTCACCGTTTCGGGCGTGACCGTGCGCGGCAACATCTATGCACTCGATGCCTCCATCGACTCCCTTCTGACCGTCGATGAGACGCGGGGAATCGAGCGGGCGGACGTCGCCCGCGTCGCCGGAGGTGCGGTGGTCGGGGCGATTCTCGGTCAGGTGATCGGCAAGAACACGAAGGGCACCGTCATCGGCGGTGTGGCCGGCGCCGCCGCCGGGGTGGCCGTCTCGGCGCTCGTGAAGGACGTGGATATCGTGCTGCCCGCGGGTGCGCGACTGATGCTGACTCTGCGGCAACCGCTGACGGTGACGGTCAACTAGGCCGCCACGATGTCGGGGCTGGCCAACCTTCCTACGGAGCCAGGACGCTCTCGAGCCTGAGGACCAGATCCTCCGCAAGCCTGGCCAGCCCTGCATCGAGCAGCCCCACCAGCTCCGCGAAGTCCCCCACCGTCCAGCCCGGCTCGCGAAGCTCCGTGGTCCCCCGCGCGAGCGCGGCACCGTCCTCGACACGGCGGATCTCCCAGGTCGCCAGCACGTGGACCTCTCCCTCGGCAGCCGCCGGGTTCTCCGGCGCCACGCCCTCGAAGTGCAGGAAGTGAAGCTGGATCAGGTACGCGGGTTGCGCGCCGGGCGGCCACGGGGTGGAGCTCACGCGCCAGGAGGGCTTCCGCCCGGTCATGTAGCCGGCGACCGTCCGGGTGACCCCCCGCTCGAGGGTCTCGCCCCACCGGTGGAACTCGGAGAACCCAATCTGATGCGGTCCCTCGCGGACCACGATGAAGGGGGTTTCCAGGTACTCGGCGAACTGCGGGTGCAGCAGCCCGATCACCACGCCGGATGACGGCCCCGTCGGCGCCGGGCTCACCGTGTCCGCCGGGCGCGCGTCGGCGCCCAGCACGTAATACCGCGTGGGCGGCGTGCTCCGGCCCAAGCTGAAACACCCCGCCAGGGCAAGAACGGTGAGAGGGGGAATCAGGCGAATCGCGTTCCTCACGGCGTGCATGCGGCTACCTCCCGGGCGGTTTCTTCCCGCGGATGAGCATGTCGGGGTTCCGCTCCAGCGCGATCGCGAGCACGCGAAGCGCCTCGGCCGCCTCCCTGAAGCTGGCCAGTGTCTGCTCGAGCTGATACCCGACGCCGGATTCCGTCGACAGGAACCCGTGCGTCTCCGCGATGGCCTCTCGCAGCGCGCGCAGCGTGGCGACCGCCTCCTGGTTCGTACCCTCCATGCTCTGCTGAAGGGGATCGATGGTCGCGCCGAGTCGCTCTGACAGGAGCTGCATCTCGTCCAGCGTCTTCTTGAGCTGCGCGGTCACCGCCGGGGCGTCCCCGATGGCCGCCTGGAGCTCGCTGGAGCTGACCAGGTCCCGGACGGCCTCCGCCGACGCCACGACCGCCGTGTTGATCCCGCGCATGTCCACCTCCTCCAACATCTCGTTCACCCGGAACAGGATCTGGACCACGTCCTCCACGACGCTGCCAGCCTCCACTCCGAACGCGGCCAGCAGCGAGCGCGTCGTGGGGATCTCCGGATAGGCGGTCGGTCTCTCTTCGAACTCGGCGGGCTTGGCGTCGGAGCGGTAGGTCAGCTCCACGTAGAGCAGGCCGGTGACGAAGCTCTCCATTTGAAGCTGGGCCCTGAGCCCGTCGGCGATCTGTCGCCGCAGCACCACCTCGTCGTTCAGGTGGACGAACGTCCCCGCCTGCGACGTGAGGCGCTCGAGGTCGATCTCGTAGGTGACCGGCACCCGGAAGGTCTTGTCGTTCTCATTGATCTCGATCAGGAGCTCCGTCACGGTGCCGACGGGGACTCCCTGGAACTTCACCGGAGCCCCGGCCTCCAGTCCGTGCACGGACTCGTTGAAATAGCTGATGAAGGTGGACTTCGGCACGAACCACGAGGTGGAGGCCAGCGTCGCGACGCCGGCCACCGCCAGGATGGTGGCGCCGATCGTGAAGAGTCCGATGGCGGTCGGGTTGGCGCGTATGCTCATGGCGGAGGCCTTCTCATTCGGCCAGTCTCGGCAACAGGGGGGTCACGCAACGTCGCTGCTCCGTGTCAGGAACCGGCGCACTTCGCCGGTGGGCGGGTTCTCCCGCATCTCCACCGGGCTTCCGAGCGCGGTCATGGTCCTTTCCTTGATGTCGAGGAAGAGCGCCCGATCGGCGATCTTGAAGATGCTCGCCAGGTCGTGGCTCACCACGACGATGGTCGTGCCGAAGCTGGCCCTGAGCTGCAGGATCAGGTCGTCCAGGCGGCTCGCCGTGATGGGATCCAATCCCGAAGAGGGTTCGTCGAAGAAGAGCACTTCCGGATCCATGGCCGTGGCGCGGGCGAGGGCTGCGCGCTTGCGCATCCCGCCGCTGATCTCGGAGGGATAGAACGAGTCGAACCCGCGCAGACCGACCAGAGCGAGCTTCAGCGAGACGACCTCGCCGATCGCCTCCGCGTCCAGGCTCGTGTATTCCTCGATAGGCAGGGCCACGTTCTCGGCCAGCGTCAAGCCGCTCCACAAGGCGCCGTTCTGATAGAGCACGCCCATGCGACGGAGGATCCCCTTCCGCGTGCTCTCGTCGGCTCCTCCGAAGTCCTCCCCGTCGAACAGGATCGTCCCCCGTTCGGGCTTCTTCAGACCGATCAGGTGTTTCAGCAGGGTGGTCTTCCCGCTGCCGCTCCCTCCCATGATCACGAAGACCTCTCCGCGCTCCACCTGAAAGCTCAGGTCCTGCATCACGACGACGGGGCCGTACGTCATCGTGAGCCCTCTCACTTCGATGGGAGACCGGTCCGCTTCCATGACCCTGCTCAGACCTCCAGTAGGACGGCCAGCCAATCGATGACGGCGGTCGCCACGATGATCAGCGTGATCCCCATGACCACGGCGGAGGTCGCCGCCCTCCCCACCGCTCCTGCGTCGTTGCCGGCCTGCATCCCCTTCATGCAGCCCGAGAGGCCGATGATCAGCCCGAAGACGGTTCCCTTGAAGACGCCGAGCAGCCCGTCGCCGAGCGTCAGCGCCGTCTGGAGGCCACCGATGAACTGGACGACGGTGACGTCCAACAGCGAGACCGCGACGACCATCCCTCCAGTGATGCCGACGAAACCGGCGTAGATCGTGAGCAGGGGCATCATCACGAAAAGGCCCAGCACGCGCGGCAACACGAGGTGGTCGACCGGCGAGATGCCGAGGGTCCTGAGGGCGTCGATCTCCTCCGTGATCTTCATGGTGCCGAGCTCGGCGGCGAAGGCGGCTCCGGTGCGGCCGGCCATGATGATGGCGGTCATCAGGGCGCCCATCTCCCGCAGCATTCCGTACCCGACCAGGTACGACACGTAGTAGCCGGCCCCGAACCGGCGCAGCACGACCGCGCCCAGGAACGCGATGATCGCCCCGACCAGAAAGGCGATCAAGGTGACGATGGGAAGCGCCCCCGAGCTGTTCGACTGCACCACGACCCAGAAGTCCCGCCAGCGTAGCCGCACACGGAACAGGATCAGCCTGACGAAACCGTCGACCACCTCGCCGGTGAAGGTGACCATCGCCAGACAGGCCTCGTAGGCGGTCAGGGTCCCCTTGCCGAGGCGGGTGAGGAGGGAAGCCTCCCGCTCGTCTCGATGGATCTCCTGCTCCGGGACCGCCCGGGAAAGCTCGAGGAGGCGTGCGATCTCGTCGGGCAGGCTCTCTTCCCCGAAGTCCAGGTCGCGGGCCTCGCAGTACCTCATGGCCTGCATCAGGAAGGCGAGGAGGCTGCTGCCCCAAGCGCCCAGCTCGGTGGTGTCGAAGTCGATCGCACGCAGGGCGAGCCCTTGCGGCCGTTCCTCGACGAGCCGCTCGAAGGACGGGGTCGGACGACCTGTCTCCCAGTCCCCCGCCAACCCGGCCGTCAGCGTATGGCCCACCTGACGGATCTCCACCTTCGTGGCCCTAGCCCTTTCGGGCGATCCGCCTCGGCTCCTCATACCGCTTCCGGCTGTGATGTTCCGCTCACCCGCATGAGCGATAACCGGCGGGGGTGTCCCGGGCTGACCTTCGGTCTCAACCGGAGGTTGTCGTGATCATTCTCGTTGCGCCCGTGCAGACCCCCGGCCCCGTGAGCCAGGTCACCGACAGCGTCGCCGGGCGTTTCGAGGGCTTTCCCCTCGTGTTGCCGGGCGTGACCGTGGAGACCCAGGCCAAGATCCTGCTTTCGGTCCTCGTGGTCGTCCTCCTCGTCGTGGGCCGCCGGCTCGTGCTCCGGCTCGTGAATCGGAGCGTGCACGGCGCGGTGCCGAGGTACCGGTGGGCCAAAATCTCTTCCTACGCGGCCGCCCTGCTGGGCGTGCTGATCATCGCCCAGGTCTGGTTCACGGCCATTCGGTCCATGGGGACGTTCCTCGGACTGGTCTCCGCGGGCGTGGCCATCGCCCTCAAGGACCTCGTGGCCAACCTGGCGGGGTGGTTCTTCATCCTCTGGCGGCGCCCGTTCGAGCTCGGGGACCGCATCCAGATCGGGGACCATGCCGGCGACGTCGTCGACATCCGCATCTTCAGCTTCACGATCATGGAGGTCGGCAACTGGATCGACTCGGACCAGAGCACCGGGCGCATGATCCACATGCCCAACTCGCGGGTCTTCACCGAGCCGGTGGCCAACGACACCGCGGACCTTCCGTTCCTGTGGAGCGAGATGCCCGTGCTGGTGACCTTCGAGAGCGACTGGCGGAAGGCCAAGAAGCTCCTCGAGACGATCGTGGGCGAGGAGACCACCGAGGTGAGCCGGGAGGCCGAGGCCGCGCTGCCGAGGAGCTCCAGGCTCTTCCTCGTCCATCACCACGGGCTGCAGCCCGTGGTCTACACCTCCGTGGAGGCGTCGGGGGTGCTGCTCACCACCCGGTACCTCACCCGCCCCCGGCAGCGGCGCGGCGTGGGCCAGGTGATCTGGGAGCGGGTCCTCGACGCGTTCCACGAGGAACCCGCCGTCGAGTTCGCCTACCCGACCCAGCGCCTGTTCCTGAACCCGGCGGAGGGGAAGCCCGGCGCCCACACGGACTTTTCCCCTCCGAGGCAGGGCGAGTAAGCGATCATCGGGGCATGCCGGCGTCATTCCCGCACGTCTGCCGGCGGACCGGGTGGCAGACTCGCCGAGGTCACGGTCGGCTCCCTGCCGAGCGTGTTCTGGAGCGAAGTCAGGAGCGCGGCCAGCTCGAGTCCGGACTCGGGGTTCGCCCGGCTGAGGACGGTGATGATGTCGTCGCGCCGAGCGAGGATGCCATCCAGACCGGCGCGGGCGGTCTCCGGGGCGGCGTCCTCTCGTTCCTGGAGCTGGACGAAGAAGTCGCTGGCCAGCTGGCGGCCGCGCTCGAAGTTGCCGAACTGCGCCGCAACCGTGGCCATGGCGAGCGTGGCCTCGAGCTGTTCCAGGCCCCGTTCCCGCTGGATGACCGCCATCTCCTGCCGGGCGCTGTCCCGCTCCATGCGCGCCTGGCGCGCCTTCGCGAGCTGCCATCCGAACCCACTTCCGAAGGCGACCGCCACGGCGGCCACCAGGATCAACGTGTCGCGTTGGCGCTGCGTCATGGCACTCCTCCAACCAAAAGGCCTGTGTTCGATCGGGGATCGCGACGCCTGCCCACGCTCAATGCTCCGGGGGATCTTCCCGGCCGTCCCCGGACGTCCTCAGCTCCATCTCTCGTACGATCCGCGCCGAAAGGCCGTGCAGGAACTCGAGCTGCGAGCCGCTCCACAGGCGAGGCCTGGTGTCGAAGACCGACAGGGCACCCACGACGCAGCCGTCCGAAGCGACGAGCCGCATGCCCATGTAGGCCGACACCGCCCGGTCGCGCATGGCCGGCTCGGTGGCCACCCGGATGTCGGTCCGCCCGTCCGTGATGAGCATGGGATGGCGGGACGCGATAACCTGGGTCATGAACGGCCAGGCGAGGAGCAGGGCGACGGGCGCGGACAGGCCGTAGCTGCTCGTCACCAGCCGGTGGTTCGCATCCACGAGAGACACGCACACGACGGGAACGTCCAGGACCCGACCGGCGATCTCCGTGAAGCGTCGCCACCGGGACCGTCCCCGTTGCGTCGGAACCGGGTGCGCCACGCCAGGGTTCATCATCATTCTTCGACCTCCTGCTGTCGGGCGAATCCAATCCTCGATTCACGATCGGAGCGGCCCGCGATACCCCTTGATGTTCGCCCGTCGTGCGGTGCGCGGACATCGCTCGGTGGAGTGAAGTGGGGCCTAGGTTGTGCGGGTCAGGGTGCTGCCCGCGCGCACCCCCCGAGAGGACTAGACCGTTCGGGTGACGAGGGCGGCAGGTCGCTGCCGCCGCGATCGACCGCCACGTTGGCAGAGACTCGGGCGGGCGCTTAGACTCCCGACGGAACGATCCGACCGGCGGGGCGGATCCGCTCGTGCGTGGGACCTGCGCTCACCGGGAGGCCGTGGAGGCCCGGCCCTCCGGTTCCCGGCCGGACGATCTCAGCTCAAATCCCCTTCCTGAACTGACGGCCATGATGGGTATGCGCAGAAACTCGGTGATCACGGGCTCCGGAAGCTCTCTCCCCGCGCGCGCCATCGAGAACCGGGAGTTCGTCGGGCACGAGTTCTTCCTGGACTACGGTAAACCGATCGATCCGGCCGACAGCCCCCGTGTCGTGGCCAAGTTCCAGGACATCACGGGAATCGCCGAGCGTCGCTACGCCGACGACGATCGGGTGGCCTCGGACCTCGGCGCAGAAGCCGCCGACATGGCCGTGGCCGATGCCGGTATCGACCCCGAGACCCTGGACTACATCGTCGTCGCACACAATTTCGGGGATGTCCAGGCCGACCGGCTGCGGCTGGACCTGTGCCCGACCCTGGCCGCCCGGATCAAGGAGAGGTTGCGGATAGGGAACCCGTTCTGCGTCGCCTACGACCTGCCCTTCGGGTGCCCGGGGTGGCTGCAGGCGGTGATCCAGGCCGACTACTTCCTTCGCTCGGGAGACGCCAGCCGGGCCCTCGTCGTGGGGACCGAGACGCTGTCACGGGTTTCGGATCCCCACGACCGCGACAGCATGCTGTACGCGGACGGCGCGGGGGCGGTCGTGCTGGAGGCGGCCGAAGCCGAGGAGCCGGCCGGCATCCTGAGCCACGCCACCCGCTCCGACACGCTGGAGCATGCCCGGCTGCTCCGGATGGGGCCCTCCTACGACCCCGGGCACCCGGACGATCGGCTCTTCCTGAAGATGGAGGGCAGAAAGCTGTACGAGTACGCCCTGCGGACCGTGCCGGGGTTGGTGCGGGAATGCCTCGATCGGGCGGGCCTCACGCTCATCGACGTGGACAAAGTGCTGCTGCACCAGGCCAACGCCAAGATGGATCACTCCATTCTCGAGCGTCTGTTCCAGTTATATGAGCTGGACGAGATCCCGACGGGCATCATGCCCATGACCATCTCGTGGCTGGGCAACAGCTCGGTGGCGACGCTGCCGACCCTCTTCGACCTGATGCGCCGGGGGCGCCTGGACGGCCAGGGATTCCGCTCCGGCGATATCGTGCTGTTCGGGTCGGTGGGCGCGGGGATGAACGTCAACTCCGTGGTCTATCGCTATCCCTGACCCTGTGTAGGTCCGCCCGGCGGGGGTGACGGGTCCGGGTCCACCGGCGGCGGCATCGGATCGTCTTCCACGGCCATCGCGGCGGTGAGGGAGAATCCCGCTTCCAGGCCCCGCAGCTCCGCTTCCAGCCGCTGGTTGACTTCGAGGTCCCGGTGGGGGGCGTCGCTCACCACGAGGATATGCGTGACCTGCTGCTCGAGCACGAAGCGGCCTTCCCAGATCCGCGCCCCCTGCCTGGCGTGCGCGCGTTCATGATCGAGAAGGGCCCGGACTGTACGCATACGGGACTCGGACTGGGGAGGCACGATCTTGTAGGCGTAGGCCCATGTGGGCTTGGGCCCCGGGGGTCGCTTGTCGTGTGCCATGGGTTCGTAATGCCTCCCTGGCCCTTCCAACAACGTCGAAAGGGCCGCGGCGAAGAATGCTGACAAGACGATAGCCCCCACGATCTCCCACCGGTATCGCCCGAACGGGCATCGTCCCGAGGGACGAGGGACGAGGCGTTCGTCTAGTCCGCCTGCTCGCGATGGGCGTAGGCCGCGATCTGCAGCCGGGTGTGAAGAGCCAGCTTGTCCATCACGTTGCGCACGTGGCTCTTGACGGTGTGGACCGAGACGTGGAGGCGGGCGGCGATCTGCTTGTTCCCCAATCCTTCCGAGATGAGGTTGATCACCTGTCGCTCGCGCGCGGTCATCCTCACAGCCTTGAGCGCCTCCGGTCGACCGCTTTCCACCGCGACCCGGGCGATCTGGGAGAAGAGCGTGCTGGTCATCTGCGGCGGCAGCACCTTGGCTCCATCCGCCACGGATCGGATCGTGGTCACGAGATCCTCCAGGGTGGCGTCCTTCATGATGAAGCCGGCCACGCCCACGTGGACGAACTCCACGATGTCCTCGTGGACCGGTAGCAGATCCATCACGATGACCCGGGACTCCGGGAATTCCCGTCTGACCCTCTCGGCCATCCGCAGGCTGTCGCCGTTCCGCAACCCGAGGTCCAGGAGCACGACGCGCGGCTTCACCTCATGGAAGAGGGAGAGATCGGCGCCGGACGCCCCCGCGACGACTTTCAGGTCCGGCACCCGATTCAGCAACGCCGTGATGCCTTCCCGCACCAGCCGATTGTCTTCGATGAGCGCGATGACGATCACATCAGCCGCTCCGCCGGGGACGGGGACGTCAGGTGCCGTGTCGATCTCGGAAGCTTCGCTCATGGGTACCGCTCCTACGGCATGCATTCGGGCCAGCCGCACGCCGCCGATCATAGCGATGGGGGACCGGGAGCGAAACGACGGCCCGCCAGTGAGCCTTCGTTGACGAGCCTCGGCCGACCCCTTCCTTCCGCGGAGGCCCGACCCGCGTCCGGGCCGGAAGCGCGGCCGATTCCGGTCTCACCCAAAGGGCGTAGTTCCGTTTCCGCCCCGTCGGGCGATGTCCGCGGGCAGTTCGGGCCGCGAGCGTTCAAGGGTGGTCGTTCGCCATCATCGTCCCACTCGTGCGCGTCATCCAGGGACGCAGCGTCGCCTGACGAAGGGAGTCCCTGCTCCGGCCGTGCGCGACGCGACCGTGACAGGAACGGTTGCGCGCAGGATCGGGTGTAGAGCGAGGTCTGACATGACGGAGGATGCCGCTGTCGCTGCGTGAACGAGCAGGCCGCTTGTGGAGCCGCCATCGGACCCTGTTCCTGATGCTGCATTCCGCGTGGGCGATCACGACCGGTAGCGTGATCGTGCTGCTCGCGCGGGAGCGATACCACCTCGTGCTGTGGGTGGTGCTCTTCCTGGCTCTGACGTGGACGTCCACGCTGTTCTTCGGCCGGGCCGCCGCCGTCGAAGCGGGGACCCCACCGGGGCTGGTGCACGAGGTGACGTCCTACCTCACACGCGTGCTCTATCAGGAGACGCTCTTCTTCCTGCTCCCGTTCTACGCATACTCCACGGTGATCGGGTCGCCCAATGTCCTCTTTCTGGCGCTCCTGGGCGGGCTGGCCGTGCTCTCGTGCGTCGACCTGGTCTTCGACCGATGGCTCCGCACCCGGCCCGTGTTCGCGCTGATGTTCTTCGCGATCGTCGCGTTCGCGGCCGCCAACCTGCTCCTTCCACTCCTCGTGGGGCTCCGGCCCCACTTCGCCGCACCAGCCGCCGTGCTGCTGTCCGTCGGCGGCACCGCGCCGTTGGCCCTGCGCGCAGCACGATACGAGCGGGGCGTCGGTTTCCGACTCCTTGCAGCCGCCGTGGTCACGCTGGCCGTGGTGGTGGGCCTGCCAGGCTTGATCCCTCCGGTCCCGCTCCGGCTGGAACGGGTCATCTTCTCCTCGGGGATCGAGCGCAGCACACTCGCGCTTGCGGATACGCTGGTCGACGACGTTTCGTCGGCGGAGGTCGGTGGGTCGCTCTTCGTGCTCGCCGAGGTCTTCGCGCCTTCGGACCTGCTCGCGAACGTGCGGCTCGAATGGTGGCGCAACGGTGAGCTGCTGCGCGTGTCCCGTGAGGTCAGCATCACGGCACATGCTTCGGGATTCCGGGTGTGGGACGGATGGCATCCTCCGTCCGGCTTGGTCCCTCCGGGACGGTATCGTGTCGTGTTCGAGACCGTCGGGCGGCGTGTGTTCGGCGTCGCGAAAGTGACGGTCCACGACCAGGGTCGTCCTTCGGAGCTAGACCACAATTCAGTCGGACGGCGGATGCCCGAGCCGTAACGCTCCGGGTAGCTTTCGTATCACCCTGAACCGGTGCGGCCTCCTTCGAGATCCGGTGCCCTTCAGTGGGTCTGATCGGAGCGCACACGACCGGACAGTCGACCTCTTGGCGTGTGATGGTGCCGGGGTCTTCGAGGAACGGCGCACCACCGGAGGTCGTATGCCTACGAACCGGTTCCTGATCGTACTGGGGATCCTCGCCACCGCGGCCTGCAACCCCTTCCATCGCGGCCAGGCCGTCGAGGTCAGTGCAGGCGATGCGACGCTCAACAGCAGATGGCACGCGAACCTCGCCTCGCCGGCGAGCCTCGCCGGAGTGGTGCAGATGAACGGCTCCGCATCCATGGCCCCCGATGCGAGCGGCACCCGCACCGTCGTCGTCCTCTCCCTCGCCAACGCCACTCCCGGTGGTCTCCATCCCTGGGAAGTACACCAGGGGCAGTGCGGGGCAGCGATGGACTACGGGGTGTTCGGCTCCAGCGAGGCATACAACCCGGTGAGGGTCGATTCCGACGGCCACGGGGACGGAACGGCGACCCTGCCGCAGCAGACGCCCAGGACCGGCGGCTACTTCGTCGTGGTCTACGCGTCGGAAGCGAATTCCGGGATGGTCGTGGCTTGCGGTAACCTCGCCGCGCCGACGCGCTGAGGTCGCGCCGGATCAGGCCCGCACGCCTTCGGGGCGTGCGACCCGATCCGGGCGGCTGGGTACGACCGGGTTTCCTCCCCCGAAGAGGCTACTTCTTTCGGCGGAAAGGATCCGCCCGTCGGGCCACGCGCTCCTAGGTCCTTTTTCACTCCGCCGCAGGATGTTCGTGGGAAGGGCGAGCGGCGACTATCCAACATGGGTCGCCGAAGATCGTGGATTGTAGTCGGAATGGCGTTCGTGGCCGGGCACGTGCGAGCCGCACGGGCGAGCCGCGCCGTGCGCATCGCGATCGTCGCGCTCCTCCTGCTCCTGCTCGTGCCGCCGGCGTGGGTGCTGCGACACGTCTACTTCGACGACAGCAACCTTCCGAACATCGAACCCTTCATCCGGTTCGAGTTGCCCACGACGGGAGAGGTCTACGATACGAGGGGCACCGTGCTCATCTCGGTTGCGCGGGAGTACCGCCGCGTGGTCTCCTACGACGAGGTGCCCGTCATTCTCCGCCACGCCATCCTCGCGACCGAGGACAAGAACTTCTTCTCCCATTCCGGCGTGGACTACAGCGTGCTGCCGCGCGTGATCGAGAAGAGCATCGCCCGCTCCATAGCCACCGGGTGGAGCAGTGACGGGAAGCTCCGGTTGCGGCTCCCCCAGGGAGGCTCGACGCTCACACAACAGCTCGTCCGAGGTTATTTCCTCAAAGACCGGACCCGTCTCGAAAACGGCACCGAGCTCTTCCATGACGGCCGGGCTCCGCGGCTCATCTCCATGGCTCTGGGCGTGCCCAAGACCAACAAGATCCTCCGGAAGCTCGAGGAGGTGCGCCTTTCGCTCTGGGTGGAGCGGGAGATGGAACGGCGTTACGGATCGCGAGAGAGGGCCAAGCGCGAGATCTTCAGCCGCTATGCCAGCTTCATCTACCTTGGCAACGGCCGCTACGGCTTCGCCGCCGCCTCGGAGTATTACTTCGACAAGGCTCTGTCGAGCTACACACCGGAGGACGCCGGCAAGGCTGCGCTCCTCGCGGGGATCGGCAAGTCACCCCGCGACTACGCTCCGGTCGCCGACGAGCCCGGACCCCTGCGCCGACGTAACGAGATTCTGGCCCTGATGGCGACCGACGGCTACATCCCCGACGATCTCGCGAGGCGTGCCCAAGGCGAGCCGGTCAGCGTGGTGGCCGTCGACCCGGTCAAGACCCACGCCAGCGCTGTCATCGGGAGTGTCCTCGACGAGCTCGAGCAGCGCGGCGGAGGCCGCTTCGGAGTCGGGCAGCTGTTCCTTGGACGGGTGTCGGTCCTCGCCACGGTGGACGAGCGCGTGCAGACCATCGTCAACGCGGCCCTGGAGAACGGTCTCGCCCTCTACGAGGAGAGGCATCCGAGGGCGAAGGGGCGAATCCAGGGTTCGGTGGTGGTGCTGCGCAACCGGGACGCGGCGATCCTGGCCGAGGCCGGCGGCCGCGAGGTGTACGAGGAGCGCCACAACGCATACTCCGACTACAATCGCGTCACCGAGTCCATGCGACAGCCAGGCTCGGCGTGGAAGCCGATCGTGTACCTGGCGGCCTTCAGCAGAGGTCTGGGCCTCGACAGCATCGTGCCCGACGAGCCCATCGCGGTGCCCACGGCCGTGAACGGCGCGGAGAAGTGGATCGCCAACTACGACAACCGCTTCAAAGGGCCGATGGCGGCCCGCCAGGCCCTGGCCGAGTCCCGTAACACCGTGCCCGTGTGGATCATGCGCGAGATCGGCGTGGACGACGTGGTCCGGACCGCCCGGGACCTGGGGATCCACTCGCCGGTCCGGCGCTACATGAGCATGGCGCTCGGAGCGTCGGAGGTGCGACTCCTGGAGCTCGCAGGGGCCTATCGCGCGATCGCTTCCGGGGTCACGGCGGAGCCCCACGTGGTCGCTCAGGTGACGGACGCCTCGGGGGAGGTGCTCTTCCGCTCGGCAGGGCCCACCGGCACGTTCCGTCCCGCCGGGCTGCGCGCGATCCAGGAAGGGCTGCGCGGCGTCGTACGCATTCCGGGGGGCACCGCCAACAGCCTCGATCGCCGGGATTTCCCGATCCCGGTGATGGGCAAGACCGGCACGACGAACGATTTCCGCGACGCCCTCTTCGTGGGGTCCACCTACGGGCCGCAGGGGATCACCGTGGCGGTCCGGATCGGTTTCGACGACAACCGCACGCTCGGAGGGAACGAAACCGGGGCCCGCACTGCCCTGCCTGTCTTCCGCGAGATCATGCTCCGGGTCTACGGTGACGATCTGGTGGGGCCGGTGCCGAAGTTCCCGCGCGAGATCGAGGAGGGAATCGACGGGTATCTCGCCGCCACGCAGGCGGCGGAGCCGACCACCGTCCCGCAGACCATCCACCGTTGAGCCCGCACGCCATCGCCGGACACGCCATGACGACGAGCCCCCTGGCCGGAAAACCCGCGCCACCCGAAATGTTGGTCGACGTGCCGCGGCTCCTGACCGCCTACTACACCGAGGTGCCCGATCCCGCGGTGCCGGCGCAGCGCGTGGCGTTCGGCACCTCCGGGCATCGCGGGTCGTCGTTCAAGCTGGCCTTCAACGAAGGTCACATCCTCGCGATCACCCAGGCGATCTGCCTGTACCGCACGCAGCACGGGATCTCCGGCCCACTGTTTGTCGGCATCGACACGCATGCGCTTTCCGTCCCCGCCTGCGCCACCGCTCTCGAGGTGCTGGCGGCAAATGGCGTCGAGGTGATGATCGCAGCGGAAGACGAGTACACGCCGACCCCGGTGATCTCCCATGCGATCCTGACGTACAATCGCGGCAGGAAGACGGGCCTCGCCGACGGGATCGTCGTCACGCCCTCGCACAATCCGCCGCATGACGGCGGCTTCAAGTACAACCCGCCGAATGGGGGGCCCGCGGGCACCGACGTGACCGGTTGGATCGAGGCGACGGCGAACGCCCTGCTCGAGGCTCGTCTCGCGGGCGTGAAGAGGATCCCCCACGCGCGGGCGCTGAGCGCCCCGACGACCCATCGGCACGACTACCTCCACGCCTACGTCGACGACCTCGGGAACGTGATCGATCTCGACGCCGTTCGCGGCGCGCAGATCAGCCTCGGCGTCGACCCGCTGGGCGGTGCCGGCGTTCACTACTGGGCGCACATCGCGGAGCGCTACGGTCTCGACCTGACCGTCGTCGACGAGAGGGTCGACCCCACGTTCGGGTTCATGACCGTGGACTGGGACGGCCAGATCCGGATGGATCCCTCGTCACCGTACGCGATGGCGCGACTGATCGGGATGAAGGACCGTTTCGATCTCTCGTTCGCCTGCGACACCGACCACGACCGGCACGGGATCGTCACCCGCAGTGCCGGACTCCTACCGCCCAATCACTTCCTCGCGGTCGCCGTTTCCCACCTCTTCCGGAATCGTCCGCGGTGGCCGCAGGGGGCGGCGGTGGGCAAGACCGTGGTGAGCAGCGCGATGATCGATCGCGTCACGGCGAAGCTGGGCCGGAAGCTCCACGAGGTGCCGGTGGGCTTCAAGTGGTTCGTCGACGGCCTGCTCGACGGCTCGCTGGGTTTCGGCGGAGAGGAGAGCGCGGGAGCGTCCTTCCTTCGCCTGGACGGCAGCGTCTGGACGACGGACAAGGATGCGTTCATCCCCTGCCTGCTCTCGGCCGAGATCACGGCACGGGCGGGACGCGACCCCGGAGAGATCTGCCACGAGCTCACGCGCGAGCTCGGTGAGCCCGTCTACGACCGCGTCGAGGCGCCGGCCACTCCGGAGCAGAAGAAGCTGCTGGCCCAGCTCTCACCCCAGCAGGTCGCGCTCACAGCGCTGGCGGGCGAACAGATCCAGGCCGTCCTCACCCGGGCGCCGGGCAACGGCGCCTCCATCGGCGGGTTGAAGGTCGTGGCCGAGAGCGGTTGGTTCGCGGCACGCCCCTCGGGAACCGAGGACATCTACAAGATCTACGCGGAGAGCTTCCGGGGAACGGATCACCTGCGCCGCATACTCGAAGAGGCGCAGGCGATCGTAGGCAGTGCCCTGACCGCGTCCCCTTCGCGGTCTCGAGTGGAGGACCCATGAGCGGGCACACCCGCGTCAGGCGGCGGCAGCGCCCGCGTGGTTTCAGCAGAATCAAGGGCACGTCGGGACCCGCGCAAAACGCCCCGCCCACTACCTTGCCGTCTCTCCGTCTCTCGATGGCGACGCGGATGTCCCCTCCGGGCGAGGGCGACCTTCTCACCCGAACGGCCTGGGTCCCTCGACGGGTCCAGGATCCGCTCGCTACGCCTCGGGCCGAAGAACGGGCGACGGCGGATGGACCGCGGCGGTCGGATCCTCCAGGTCTCGCCAGGTAGTCCTTCCGGACTAGGCAACAACTCAGTCGAATGAATGATGTCCCACGCCAAACGCTCCCGGTACATTTTCGAGTCAAAGCGAACCGGTTTTCACGCCCCTCGAGGCCCGCCGTGGCTCGGCGTCATCGACGAGCAGGTGACGCTCGACAGACGTGGACCGAACGGAGCAGGACCCATGAGGCCAAGCACGACGTTTGGGAGGTCGCCATGAACATCTCGCTGCCAGCACTGGTGCTTCTCATCGTGATCGCGGCGGTATGCGGTGCCATCGGGAAGGCCATCGCGGGTGGCGTCCGCGGCGGCCTGATCGTATCGATCGCTCTCGGTTTCATCGGGGCTCTGCTCGGGCCCTGGGTGGCACGGTCGCTCTCGCTCCCGGAGCCGTTCACGGTCACCATCAGCGGCCGTCAATTCCCCATTCTGTGGTCCATCATTGGGGCCGCCCTTTTCGTGGCGGTCATCCACCTGTTCTCCCGACGAAGGTGGTGAATGCGCGGCTCGAGTGAACTCCAGGGATCCATCAACACGGAACAAGAGGAGGACTAGATGTCGATCGCGAAGGTGTCCGAGATCAGCGCGACCTCGACCGTGGGCTTCGAAGACGCCGTCAAACATGGAATCGCCAGGGCGAACAAGACGCTTCGCAACGTGCGCAGTGCATGGATAAAGGAGCAGCATGTGCGGGTGAAAGACGGGGTCATCACCGAGTTCCAGGTGAACATGATGGTTACGTTCGTCATCGACGACTGACCGGGAGTGGGGCGGGCTACACGCTGAAGACGACGCCTTCGCCCCGGGAGCTCGAGATGCGCAACCTGAATCACCGTCCGCCACCGTCCGATGCGTTGGTGCTGTTCGGCGTGACGGGCGACCTGGCCCGCAAGATGGTCTTTCCCGCGCTCTACGCGATGGTCGAGCGCGGCGTCCTCACCGTCCCCGTCGTCGGCGTAGCTTCCACGCCATGGAAACTTGCGCAGCTACGCGAGCGGGCGACCGACAGCATCACGGAGTCCCGGGCCACCGTGAAGCGAAGTGTGCTCAGACGACTTCTCTCGCTCCTGCGATATGTGCCCGGAGACTACAATGACGCGAAGACGTTCGAGGCGCTGAAGGGCGCCTTGGGACCTGCGCAACGTCCCGCACACTACCTCGCCATCCCTCCGTCCCTGTTCGAGACGGTGATCCGGGGACTCGGGGCCGCCGGTCTCGCCGAGGGGGCGCGCGTCATCGTCGAAAAGCCGTTCGGACGTGATCTGGCGTCCGCACGCCACCTCAACGCCGTGGCACGGGCGGTATTCCCCGAAGACTCGATCTTCCGGATCGATCACTTCCTGGGGAAGGAGGCGATCATGAACATCCTCTACTTCCGTTTCGCCAATTCCTTCCTCGAGCCCATCTGGAACCGCAACTACGTCGCCAGCGTCCAGATCACCCTTGCCGAGAAGTTCGGCGTGAACAACCGCGGCGCGTTCTACGAGACGGCGGGCTGCCTGCGCGACGTCGTCGAGAACCACCTGTTCCAGATCGTCGCCCTGCTGGCCATGGAGCCGCCCACCTACCGGGGGTACGGATCCGTCCAGACCGAAAAGGCCCAGGTATTCGAAGCGATGCGGCCACTGAAGCCGCGCGACCTGGTACGCGGCCAGTACGTCGGGTACCGGAAGGAGCCGCACGTGGCCCCGGACTCCGACGTCGAAACCTTCTGCGCCGTGCGACTCGTCATCGACTCGTGGCGGTGGGAGGGGGTGCCGTGGTACCTGCGTTCCGGCAAGTGCCTCCCCGAGACGGCAGGGGAGGTGATCGTCGAGCTGAAGCCGCCACCCGCGCGGTTGTTCGGCGATGCGGCCGAACCGTCCGAGTTGCCGAACTATCTGCGCTTCCGGCTGTCGCCCAACGCCGCCGTCGCCCTGGCCGCCCGCGTGAAACGCGCCGGCAAGGAGTTCGTCGGCGACCAACGGGAGCTCTTCCTGAGCGAGGAGCTTCTGGGGGCAGAGGCACCCTACGAGCGACTGCTGAGCGATGCCATGGTCGGCGACGGAGCCCTCTTCACCCGCCAGGATGCGGTCGAGGCGGCGTGGGCGGTGGTCGATCCCGTTCTCGAGAAGCATCGGCAGGCGCTTCCGTACAAGCGGGGCACGTGGGGACCCGCCGAGGCCGACGCGCTCATCCGGAAGCACGGCAGCTGGCACAACCCCACACCCGGTGGGGGAACCGCATGACCACGGCCGATGGGGTCGTGTTCCTCGTCGACTGCGACAACACGCTGCTGGACAACGACCGCGTGCAGGACGATCTGCGCGATCACCTGGCGCGGGAGTTCGGCCCCGCGAGCCGGGATCGGTACTGGACGATCTTCGAACAACTGCGCAAGGAGCTTGAGTACGCCGACTATCTGGGCGCCCTGCAGCGCTACCGCCTGGAGCACGTGGGCGACACCAGGCTGCTCCTGATGTCGTCGTTTCTGCTCGACTATCCCTTCGCGAGCCGGCTTTATCCCGGTGCCCTCGACGTCCTTCGCCATCTGGGCACCTTCGGATCCACGGTGATCCTCTCGGATGGCGACGTGGTGTTCCAGCCGCGCAAGATCCAGCGCTCCGGGCTGTGGGCGGCGGTGGAAGGTCGGGTGGTGGTCTCCATCCACAAGGAGCAGATCCTGGATGCCGTGGAGAGGCGCTATCCGGCCCGACACTACGTCATGATCGACGACAAGCTGCGCCTCCTGACGATGGTCAAGAGGATCTGGCGCGATCGCGTGACGACGGTATTCCCCCGTCAGGGGCACTACGCACACGACCCCGACGTCCTCGGTGCCTACGCCGCGGCCGATGTCACGGTCGAGCGCATCGGCGATCTGGTGACCTACGACCTCCCTGCCCTGCTGGGTGCAAGCAGCGCCGCGCGTCCTCGAGCGGAGCACGAGTAGGTCCCGACGGCGCAGAGCGTGCCGGCTCCCCTGTTCGTACTAGGTCGTGTTTCATCCTTTCGAACGATGGGAAGTGGCCCGCCAGGCCGGTAACGTCATATCGGTCTTCGGTTTGACCCACGCGACGATCAGCGTCGGCCGTGCCGCATCCGCCCACGATGCGCTCCGGCCCGCGCCCATGTCGTGGGATGGTGGGTACAGACCGCATGACCTCGGGCGACAAGAGGAACCGCACAATGCTGAACAATGCAAACAAGACACGGGACACTGGCTCCAAGAGAGACAGGTCTTGATCGCCCCGTGTCTCCGCGTTGGATCGAGCGCATCAGCTGGAGCGAGTCGCTCGTCTTCGTCAACCTCTCCCCTCAAGCCGTCAAACGATCACCGGAATGCACGGAGGCGTCGCTGGTGACGCGAGACCACGAGACCCGGTTGCATCGGCACTACGAGCGCCAGGGATGCTGGGTCGAAGAGCCAGCGGCGGCAGGAGGAAACCTGCAATGCATCAGATGAACCACATAGACGGATGGACGAATGGGTGGGGCGGCGGATGGATGTGGGTGATCGGGGTGCTGGTGGTGCTGCTGTTCTTCATCATCAGCAAGATGGGAAAGAAGGAGCCGAAGTAGAGGGCCGAAAGGAGGTACCATGAAGGCGACCCGACAACTGCACCAGCTCGGTCAGAGCCTGTGGCTCGACAACATCACCCGGGGCATCCTGAGTGACGGCACGCTGCTGGGCTATCTCGACGAGATGTCGGTGACCGGGCTGACGTCCAACCCCACCATCTTCGATCACGCACTCGAGAAGGGTGACTTCTACGACGAGGCCATCCGCAGGAAGGCGGCAGAAGGCAAGGCGGGGGAGACGCTCTTCTTCGAGCTCGCCGTCGAGGATCTGGTGCGGGCCGCCGACGTCTTTCGCGCCGTCCACGACCGCACCGGTGGCGTGGACGGATGGGTCTCGCTGGAGGTGTCGCCGCTCCTGGCCAACGATACCACCGCCACCATACGCGCGGCCGCGGAGCTGCACCGCCGAGCCCAGCGCCCCAACCTGTTCATCAAGATCCCGGGCACGCCCGCCGGCCTTCCGGCCGTCGAGGAATCGATCTTTGCCGGCGTGCCGGTGAACGTCACCCTGCTGTTCTCGCCGGCGCACTACATCGCGGCGGCCGAGGCCTACATGCGGGGCATCGAACGGCGGATCGCGGCGGGACTCGACCCGAAGATCGACTCGGTGGCCTCGCTCTTCGTCAGCCGCTGGGATGTGGCGGTGCACGACACTGTGCCGACGGCGCTGCGCAACCGCCTCGGCATCGCCATCTCTTTGCGTACCTACCGCGAGTACCGCCGCCTGCTGGCGTCGCCGCGCTGGCGAGCCCTCGCGGCCGCCGGCGCCCGCCCTCAGCGCCTCCTCTGGGCCAGCACGGGGACCAAGGACCCCGAGGCGTCGGACACCCTCTACGTGGAAGCGCTGGCGGCTCCCGACACCGTCAACACCATGCCGGAGAAGACCCTGAAGGCCTTTGCCGATCACGGCCACGTCGGGGATGTGTTACCCATGGACGGCGGCGACGCCGAGGCGGTGCTCGCCGAGTTCACCCGGGCCGGTGTGGACGCCAAGGCGCTCGCGGCCCGCCTCCAGACCGAGGGTACCGCGTCATTCACCGATTCATGGAACGACCTTCTCGAGCGGCTGGCCACGAAGCGCACGGCGCTGACGCAAGAGGGTCGCGCCACGGCGGACGGGTCGTGAGCGTGAAAGGGGCGGGATCGGCCCGCCCGCTCACCGATCGACCTGCGTGGAAGGCGCTGCAGAAGCACCACGACGA
>Ga0315556_1000543_pt1 | contig 23550 bp, 17 predicted proteins | sample SalMarSW160310MG_FD_202112 | JGI IMG/M metagenome (GOLD analysis project Ga0315556, IMG submission 202112) | Salt marsh sediment microbial communities from the Plum Island Ecosystem LTER, Massachusetts, United States - Salt Marsh Sediment SW1603-10 ...
GGCGTTTATCAGACGTGGGCGCGTTTCGCGCGGCTCAATGACATCATCAATATAGCCGCGCCCGGCAGCTACGTAAGGGTTGGCAAATTTCTCTCGGTATTCCGCAACCAATTCGGCTCTGCGAAGGATTGGGTCCTGCACCTTTTCGAGCTCTTTCCGATAGATGATATTTACAGCGCCTTCTGATCCCATCACTGCGATTTCAGCTGTTGGCCATGCAAGGTTTACATCACCACGAATGTGCTTGCTGGACATCACATCGTATGCACCCCCGTAAGCTTTTCGCGTTATGACCGTCATTTTGGGTACGGTCGCCTCGCAATATGCGTATAGAAGTTTTGCGCCGTGGCGAATAATACCCCTATGCTCTTGTTCGGTGCCGGGTAAGAAACCGGGTACATCTACAAACGTGAGGACTGGCAGATTGAAGGCGTCACAAAAGCGTACGAAGCGTCCCGCCTTGTCGGCGGAATTGATATCGAGCACCCCGGCTAAAACCATCGGCTGGTTCGCGACAATGCCGAGGCTGTGGCCGCCCAAGCGAGCAAAGCATGTGACGATGTTTTGGGCATAAGCTTCTTGAATTTCGTAGAAATTTCCTTCGTCAACAACTAAGCGGATAACATCCTTGATATCATATGGTTTGGCAGGGTCTTTTGGGACAATTATATTCAGATCGTTTTCCATGCGCATTAAATCGTCGCTGGAATGAACATAAGGTGGGTCTTCCATATTGTTTTGGGGAATGTAACTCATGAGCTCGCGAATTAGTCGGAGTACTTCAACTTCGCTATCTGCGGCAATGTGACATACCCCTGATAATTCTGAGTGAACCCCGGCTCCCCCTAAACCCTCAAAATCTATTTCTTCGTGGGTGACCGTTTTGACAACATCTGGACCAGTGACAAACATATAGGATGAATTGCGAACCATAAAAATGAAATCGGTCAATGCAGGAGAATATACAGCTCCTCCTGCACACGGACCCATAATTGCAGATATCTGTGGAATAACGCCTGATGCCATTGTGTTCCTTAGAAAAATATCGGCATAGGCACCAAGAGAAACAACGCCTTCTTGTATCCGCGCACCTCCAGAATCGTTCAATCCGATGATCGGTGCGCCGTTTTTTATTGCCATATCCATCAATTTGCAGATTTTCTGAGCATGCACCTCTCCTAAAGAACCACCAAATACAGTGAAGTCCTGTGAAAAAATATAAACTAGGCGTCCATCAATATTGCCCCAGCCAGTGACTACGGAGTCGCCAAGATAATTTTGTTGATTCAGGCCAAAATCATGAGTACGATGTGTTACCAACATATCCGTCTCATGAAAGGAACAATTATCGACGAGCAAGTCGATCCTCTCGCGGGCAGTCAGGCGTCCCTTTTTGTGCTGCGCTTCAATGCGTTTTTGCCCGCCGCCTTGTTTGGCCAAGCCTTTTAATTCAAATAGACGCTTGATCTGAGGATCATTGGCCATGCTAACTCTCTTTTTCCTTCTTGGTATTGGAATTGATGCCGGTGCATTTTTTCCAATTACCAGATTAAAAACAATAACCAAAAATTCATTTCAGAGCCAATCTTGTACGTAACATGTAGGGATCATGAGATGGAAAGTTCAGACCCTTTTTTCGAAATGAAATAGTTTCAGCAATCGCCCCCACCCAGACAGGAGGTCTGGAGATTTTAGGCGATACGTGCCGACAATACCATAAGGCAGGAAAAGAACTATCGCCACATAGATCGCGCCGTTGATGAAACTGGCACCTTGGCCTAGGTACCTCCGCAAGCCGAAGTCGAGCAGGCGGTACACCATTGCGCCGATCAGCGCACCGCTCAGTGTACCCACGCCGCCGATCAGGATGATGAGCAAGGCCGTGACCGTGTAGCCTAATCCGGCAATCGTCGGGCTGACGATGGGTTGGTAGAGGGTATTTAAGGTTCCAGCCAATGCGGCAGTGATGGAAGAGATCGCCAATGCAATCAGCTGGAAATAGAAGGCATTGTAGCCGAGCATCCGTGCGCGGCCCTCATTCTCACGGATGGCAGTGCAGACCCTCCCCGTTGGCGAGTTGATAAAGCGCTGGTATATTACATAAAATAGGACGAGAGTCGCCAGGGAAACGAAGTACAGCGTCAGGCGATGGGTAGCCGGGCTGACCCAGTCTGGGACAACCACGCCTTGCAAACCCACATCCGAGCCAGTGTATTTTCCCAGTTCGCTGGAAAGTACCAGCACATTGAAGACCGCTGCCATGCCGAGTGTGACCAGTGCAAAGGTGATCCCTTTGACGCGTGGCAGCACGACACCAAACAAAAGCGCTTGCACAATGCCCGCAACGATAACCAGTCCAACCGTTACCCCCAACGGCAACCCGAAATTCTTCAACAAAATTCCCGTTAAGTAAGAACCAACCGCGAAGAACATTGCATGGCCGAAGGAGAGCAGGCCAGTAAACCCAAAAAGCAGGTCATAGCTCAGGGCGTAAAGCGCTAGGATGAAGATCTCGATTGCTAGCCCTTGGATGAATTTGGACTGTCCGTTTTCGTTCATCCATACCTGCGCCGGTGATACGCCATCGAGCAGCCCTACAATGAAAGGCAAGAGCAGGAATATTAGTAGAATAATCAGCCAACCCCGGTTGCTTTTTATCCAGGAAAGAATTCGGTTCGTTTTCATCACTATTCCTTCTTTCCCAGCAAGCCATTGGGCAGGATGAGCAGGACGATCACCATCAACAGGATGGTCGAAGCCGGGACGATGGGCGGTGTGGGTTTAAAGATGATGTCTGTGAACGGGATAGGAATGCCGATCTGCCCGTACTTGATGATGAACTGCTGCAACAACCCAACTAGCAACGAACCGAGCGCTGCACCGGGATAACTGGTGAGGCCGCCAATGGCGAGCGCGAACAGGGCATTCAGGAAAAAACTTTCACCCATCGCGTTGGATAGCCCGGTCGAAGGGGCAGCCAGCACGCCTCCCAGGGTTGCCAGCCCAACGCCGAGCGCGAAAACCTGGGTGAAGACGCGCCGGACGTTAATGCCCAGCGCTTCCACCATTTCGCGATCCTGTACACCGGCACGGATAATCATGCCGAGGCGGGAACGCTGCAGAAGCACCCAAACACCGATCAGGACGATCAAGCCAACAATTGGTATGAAGATCTCGTTATAAACCCGAATGCGACCATCCAGCACGAGCATGGTCGAGCAGTGATATTGCCACCATCCTGCCAGCGAGGTGGCCGGGCAACCTTCACCGGTCCCTGCGAAGAGTTCGGGGCGCGCCATCGTGAATTCAGACCGTCCCCATACCGCACGAACCATCTCGATGCCGATAGCGCTCAGCCCAAGTGTGAGCATCAGTTGATAGATTGGGCGGCTATATAGCGGACGGATGAGCGTGGCTTCCATGAGCGCACCTAATCCTATCCCGCTGCCTACTGCTACTAGGACCGCAGACAGGAAGAGCAGATTGCTGTCTAACCCAATCAGGAAGTTTGTCAGCAAGTCATTGAAGACCAAACACAGGATTCCCAAAAAGACGGCAATCGCAAAGCCGATGAAACTGCGCCAGGTCACTTTCCGAGTTATCGGTTTCATGCCGCTCAAGAGGGAGAAGCTGGAGGCCAGCAGTAGGCTGCCTAGGATCAAACCGCCGAGTGCAGGGAAGGGAGAAATGGCTTTAAAGACGGTTGGCGGTGGGATGACGTTGATTCCCTGCCCGGAATTGTATGCAATCGAGACCGGGCTTTCCGCATAGTTATTGAGATTCCAATAGGCGATGGGATAACGCGAGAGAATGCCAAACAGGATCAGAACGGAGACGAGTATCCCTACCCATGGGATGGTCCGCCTCATTCCTGGCGTCAACCGGAAGCGGGTCGCCCCCTGCGGGGATGATAAAAGAGCTGTCCACACATCCACAAGCAGGAATCCGCTGACGATCAATGCAAGCGGTGTAAGCAGATCTACGAAGGTATCGGGACGGACGAAGACCGTCCAGCCGATGTATGCGCCGATCATGAAAAGTGTGCCGTGCGCCAGATTGAGCACGTCGAGCAGGCCAAAAATGAGCGAGAACCCGGAAGCAACCAGGAATGTAAGCGAGCCGACGGACAGGCTGCGCAGGAGGGTGATGAGGAAATCCTGGGTTTCCATGCCCTGCTCCGCGATGACGAACAACCCTGCAAAGACAGCTATCACGATCAAGGGAATGTAGTTTTTACGAAGGAAAATGTTCATGGTTGGTCCTTAGGCCGCCCCAAGATAGTGATGGATGGTTGCTTTGTCATCTACAAGATCTTTCATTTTGCCATTCTGCACCGAACGCCCCTCCTCGATGATAATGTAGTATTCCGCCAGCCTGCTGGCAACAAGGAAATTTTGTTCGACCAGCAAGACGGATGTTTCCGCTGAAAGTTGTTTGATGGCTCCCATGAGCTGTTCGATCAATACCGGGGCGAGGCCCTCGCTCGGCTCATCAATCAAGAGGATGCGATTATCTGCTACGAGCGCGCGGGCGATTGCCAGCATCTGTTGCTGTCCGCCGGAGAGATTTGTTCCAGGCAAGTTGATGAATCGTTTCAGGTCGGGAAAAAGGGCAAAGATAAATTCCTGTTTGCGCGCGTAGTCTCCTTTTTTACGTTCGGCAATCTTGAGGTTTTCCTCCACGCTCAGGTCGCGAAAGATGGCGCGGTGTTCGGGGACGAAGCCAATGCCAAGCGAAGCAATATCGAAGGAGTGCATTCCGTGAATCTCGTGGCCATTAAAAACGACTTTGCCTTCACGCGGCGGTGTCAATCCCAATATGGTTTTGAGCGTGGTGGTCTTGCCAGCGCCGTTACGTCCCAATAATGCGGTGATGCTGCCTTTCGGTGCACGCACACTGACACCCTGCAGGATATGATATTGCCCGATGAAAGTGTGGATATCCTGTACGTCGAGAATGTATTCCATCGCAGCCTCACACATTCAACTCGTACAACCCGCCGAGGTAGGCAGTCTGCACTTCTTTGTTGGCGGCAATCTCGGATGGTGTACCTTCCGCCAGGACTCGACCCAAGTGCATGACCGTGATCGTATCCGATACGCTCATCACTACATTCATGTTGTGTTCCACCAGCATGACGGTTTTATCGCCTGTCTGGTGAACATCCTGGATCAGCGCGATCAGTTCCGGGACTTGTTCCGCCGCCATGCCTGCGGTTGGTTCATCGAGCAAAAGTACTTCAGAGTCGGGAGCTAGGATCATACCCAATTCCAATTTACGCTGGTCACCATGAGGCAGGGTGCGCGCCAGGGTGAAAGCGCGTTCTTTCAGCCCAACCCGCTCCAGTACAACCCACGTGCGTTCTTCGTATTTTTTAAAAACCGAAGCTGCCTGCCAGAACTTGAAATTGTCGTTTCCCAAAGCTTGGCAGGCCAGGCGGATATTTTCGAAAACGGTCAGATTGGGGAAAATGTTGGTGATCTGGAAGGAACGTCCGATGCCGGAATGGATGGTGCGATGAACGGGCTGGTGGGTAATGTCATGCCTCTTGAAGATCACGTGCCCTCTAGTCGGCTCGATGTTACCACTCAATAAGTTGAAGAACGTGGTCTTGCCCGCACCGTTCGGGCCAATGATGGCGTGCAGGGTATTCCTGCGGACTTTCATGCTCACATCGTCCACCGCAACCAGTGCACCGAATTCCTTGCGCAGTTTGACGGTTTCAATGACGATTTCAGGGTCCATGACATTTTCCAATTCTTTGACCAAAGACCGTGGACAATGGAGGATAATGAATCATCCACAATCCGCGGTCAACAATATTATCAATGTGAGTTGGAATCCCTGAGAGGCTCCTGCCTCTCAGGGATTTTATTTCTACAGTAAACCGTAAATTATTGCCCACTCAGGGAACCGTAGGGCAGGCTGCCGCAGCGGTCTTTCATCGTCTCAGGCAACAGGCAGGGCGGCTCGGGGCGGGTAGTTTCAACCAGCTGGAAGAATTTCGCCTCAGGATCGTCCACATTGAGTACTTTGACGATGTACATATCCTGGATGGCAACGTGATCTTCGGGGCGGATGTATATCGTGCCCTTTGGACCGTCAAAGCTCATACCCTCCCAGGCTTTGATAAGCGCGTCCGCGCTCGGGTCGCCATTGGTGGCTTTCAGGCCTTCGACCAGCATCAGAGCGGCATTGAAGCCATCCGCATCGAACAGGTCGGGGACGGTGTCGTAGACGGCTTTGTCTTTCTGGACAAGCCAGTCATTAATGGGATTGGTAGGCAGGGTGTAATGGTAGAGAATGCCGCTGTTCTGACCGACGATGCTGCTGTAGAAGGCTGGCACCGATGCGTTGTCAGCCAGGGAAGCGCCTAACGCCATTTTATCCATAACGCCCAAATCCACGGCAGCTTGCATCATGGGGATAAAGCCGCCGCCGGCCCAGGTCACAATCCAGGCTTCTGCCCCAGAGTTCAGGATTTGCTCCATGTAGGGGGTGAAATCGGTTGTGTCGAGCGGGGCAAAGATATCATCGGCCACAAAGGTACCGCCGTCAACCGTGCAGGCGTCACGGAAAGCCTGGGCGCCGCCATAGCCAAAGCTGTAATCTGGCGCGATCTGTACAAAAGTTTTGTACTTGGTGGTCAGGTATTCGCACAGGTTGATGGCGTCCTGGTAGTTGTTGCGGCTGGTGCGGAAGGTGTAGACATTGAAGTTCGCACCGGTGATGTCATTGGCGGCCGCGGGGGCAACGATCAGCGGAATTTTGTTTTCCGCAGCCACACCCTGGAGGGTTGCTGTCGCACCGGACGAAACGGTACCGATCAGCACACTAACGCCCTCGACATCAATCAATTCGCGCGCGACGGATGCGGTCGTATCCGGTGTGCTCTGGTCGTCGCGCACAAAAACCTGGATTTCGCAGTTGTCAATCTTGAACGTGTTTTCCTGCGTTTGGGAAAAATCAAATTTGTCACCGACAGAACCGGGTGCACCAGCGGCATACTCCATGCCGAGCATGAATGACCGTAAGATGTGCGCACCATAAATTGCGAGCGCACCAGTAGCGTCGGTGATCAATCCCACTTTAATCGGTTCGGTGCAGGTGAGGCCAGCCGCCGAAGCTTCGGTAGGGGCGGTTGTAGGTTCAGGCGCTTTTGTCGGCTCGACCGCGGGGGCTTTGGTCGGTTCAGGCGTGGTCGCCGGCGCGCAAGCGGACAGCACCATGGCAGTCGCCAACAGGCTAAAAATTAGTATTCGAATCGTTTTCATCTCTTGCTCCTCCTTGGAAGACATATGGTTTGAATTAGAAAATGGTTGAATATCTTCAGTTTATATTTGTCAACACCACCTCCTTATCATTTGATGTGGGCGTGGAACACCCGGTTGAACGCTTCCGGTTTTTCGATAAAGGGTAAATGTCCGGCACCATCGATCACTACTTCTTGAAACGTTCCCCCGCTGGCGGTATATTTTTCCAGCACGGCGCGTGTTTGACCGACCATCGGTTGCGGTGGGAATTCATCATCACCTGGCCAACCAGGGATTAATCCAGCTTTGCCGAGAAACCCTGGATCAGATGCCGCACTATCTGAGACGACCAGATCGTCTTTACCTCGAATCCACAAAATGCTCAATTTTGGCTCTGCTGAAATTATCTTTTCTACATCTACGGCGTATTTCGGTGAAGTGGCATTGGTTGCCCCCCATTTACCTGGTGCAACGAAAGGCCAATTTGGGGATTTTCTCGAATCTCCGGGTACGTCCTGTTTGCCAATGTGCGAGGCTAGTAGCGCAGAGAGCATTTCTTCCTCGCGGGCGGGGATAAAGGGCGGTTTCACCAGCAGCATCCGGATGGCGGCACGCGGCGAGAATTGGCTTTCTAGGGTGCGGTCTCCTTCTTTAATTCGACGAGCGAGTTCGGGATTGGTCAGACCGCCACCCGATCCAGCAAAATCCGGATAACAGGGAGTTCCATCAACATCTTTAGTGCCGCCAAAGCCATAGGGCGAACCAGTATCCACTAGCGTGACGGTCAGGAAACGCTCCGGACAATCTGCCATCATGCGCCAGACGACCATGCCTCCCAGCGAATTGCCTACGATGTGCACTTTTTCGATACCAAGATAATCCATCAAAATTAATGCATCTTCGGCAAGATCCCCCATACCATTGGTAGCATCGATTTTCTTTTCCAATTCCGCATCGCCAAAACCACGCTGATCGGGTGCAATACCTCGATACCCAGCAGGCAAGGCGACCATCGTCTCCTCCCACCAGGTGGCGGACGAAACGTTGCCGTGCAGAAAAAGTACCGGGATGCCGTCATCCGGTCCGCTGAAGAGTACGCGGGCGGTAATGCGCGGCGTGGTGATCGTTTTGGCAGTAATACCTTGCATGGTTGGAATAGTCATAAGAACCTCCTAACCCAGATACTTTTCTTTCAGTTTAAGCTTTTCAACTTTGCCATAAGCTGAATAAGGCAATTCGGTGGTAAAAACAAATTCTTTTGGAATCTTGTATTTTGCAATCTTGCCGAGACAATGCTCTTTAAGTTCACTTTCCGAAACTTGCTGATCACTTTCCAGTACAACGATCATCAGGCCAACTTCGCCCCATTTGGTGTCCGGTTTGCCGATCAGGGCGGCATCCTGCACAGCAGGATGGTCTCGCACCACAGATTCGACCTCAGCAGCATAGATGTTTTCACCCCCGCTCTTGATCATATCTTTGTAGCGACCATCAATGTAGAAAAAGCCGTCTTCATCTTTATGTACCATGTCACCGGTATGGAACCAGCCGTCCACGATGGCTTTGGCGGTCGCTTCGGGGTTACGCCAGTAGCCGGAACAAACGTGCGGGCCACGGATCAGCAATTCACCCGCCTCGCCAACTGGAACGTCTACGCCTGATTCGGGGTTCGCCACCCGCATTTGGCTGTGGAAAATCGGCTTGCCCACCGACCCTGTTTTCGGCACGGAGTCTTCATCCGTCATACTAAAACAGTTGGCACCTACCTCAGTCAATCCGTAGCCTTGGCGGAAGACGATACCTTTTTTCTCGCGCCAGGCATTCATCAGTGGGGGCGGGCAAGGGGCGCCGCCGCTGATGAAGAAATGCACTTGGTTGAAATCTGCTTCATTGAAATAATCCGAATCCATCCACATCTGGAAGAGCGTGGGCACACCCAAGATGACCGTGCAGCCCTCCTCCATAATCCAACGCATGGAATCGGCTGGGTCGAAATCACGCGCAAGAATGATACGTCCGCCGACGTACAAAATTGGCGTAAGGAAAGCGAACAGCCCGCCCGCGTGGAAAAGTGGCGTGTACACGGGGGAGATGTCTTTTTCGGTCAGCCCCCAACTGACCACGGTATTAATCGCATTGAACAGGATTTGACGATGTGGGAGGATGGCGCCTTTGGGATTGCCGGTTGTGCCGGATGTATACAGGATGCAATAGGGCGACTCCAAATCCATCTCCGGGCGCGTCGGTTCTTGGGCCGAAGCTTGCTCCAGGCCATTTTTATAAGACTTAGCCCCCGGCATTTCTGCCCCGCGCAGGCTGACGAAATGCTTAACCTGTAGGTCGGCGCGCATCTTGTCTACCAGCGGGACAAATTCCGGCTCAACGATCAACACTTTTGGTTCCAGGTCGTTGAGCATATAGGCCAGTTCGCGCGAAGTCAGCCGCCAGTTGAACGGGGCGAAGATAGCGCCAATCTTGGGTAGTCCGTAGAACAGGTCAATGTAAACGACACTGTTCTTAGCAAGGATGGAAACCCGGTCGCCCGGCTGGACGCCCAACGCATCGCGCATGAAATTTGCCAGGCGGTTGGCGCGCTCATTCAGTTCAGCGTAGGTTAAGCGTTTCCCTGTCTCCAGTTCGATTAGGGCAATACGCCCAGGGGTCAGGTTAGCGCGTTTACTTAGAAGGTCAGCAGCATGCATAGTTCCTCACAAGATTATTTCATTCTAGCAAAGGGCAGTTTCTACTCGGTTACAAGATCTCGGGATTGCTTGGCTAGGAATCCTAAAACAACTGAGTTGAATTCTTCAGGGCGCTCCCAGCAGGAAGCATGTCCCGCGCCTATCAAGACGTGATATTCGGCGTGCGGGGTGCCCTTTTTTAGGATTTGAGCATAGCGCGGGCCTTTGAGCAGGTCTTTTTCACCAACTATGATGCAGGTCGGGACCTTGATCTCGCCCAAGCGTCCAGTGTAGTCCACCTCGAAGAAAGCCTCACACAAGCGGATGATGCTAGGAAAATCCAGCAGTTTGTATCGCTCTTTTGCATCTTCAAGAATCGGCGTGTTGGCTGTAATCCATTCGGGAGAGAAATTCCACGGCACGGTAGCATTGAAGAAGGCCATTGCGCTCCCCGTCTGCAGAGCATCGACCCAACTCTGGATGACCAGCCGAAGTTCCGGCCCGATTTCGCTGACGGTGTCCATCAGGATCAGGCTGCGGACTTTTTCCGGGTATTTCAACACAAAGGCTTGCGCTATTTCCCCACCATAGGAAATCCCGGCAACGTGGGCTGTATCGATTTCGAGGGCATCCAACAGCGCAGCCAGATCATCGCTGTGAAGTTCCATCGAGTAGGAGCTCTCGGGATGGTCGGATTGTCCCTGGCCGCGACAGTCATATTGCAACAGGCGGTGATGTGACGAAAGGGCTTTGGTCTGGAAACCCCAGCTCGAAGCGGCGTTCATGATGATGCCGTTGTTGAGCACTAGCACGGGCCCACTTTCAGACCCGTGAAGTTCATAATAGAGGTTTACGCCATTGACCTGAATGTGCGGCATTTTTTATTCTACCCGAAAGGCGAGGGCTGTCTGCTTTGTTTCGCCTTCGCCACGCTCGACGAATTCGACCTTGAGCGGTGTACCGATTTTGACCTGGTCTGGTTTTTTGGCGTCCAGGCCTAAAATCTGAGCGCTGATTTTGACACCTTCCTCTAATTCAACCACGCCTGCCAGGTAGGGATTTTCGCGCCCAAAACCGGCCGCAATCATGGCTGTAGGGGCGATATATATCGAGGTGAAAGCAGCCAGCTTTGCTTTGCCGCTAAATTCGACCCATTCTAGTTGATCGCTGTAGCATTGCGAGCAAATTGCGCGCGGCGGCAGGAAATCTTTGTCACAATGGATACAATGCGACCCCATGAGTTTCTTTTCATTCAGAAACTGCGTAAAAGATGCAGCGGTGAAAGGTCGCTCGGCTGTCATTGCCATCTCAGTCTCTCCTCTCGTAGATGTGGACGACGCAAGTGCCACCAGTGCCACCGACATTGTGGGTCAACGCCAGCGGAATATCGCCTGCCACCTGGCGCTTGCCAGCCAGTCCCCGCATTTGCTTGAAGATCTCGACAGCCTGCCCGGCCCCCGATGCGCCGACCGGATGCCCCTTGGATTTCAGGCCGCCGGAAGTATTGATTGGCTTTGCTCCATCGCGGGCGGTGACGTGGTCTTCGGCGGCTTTGAAGCCCTCGCCGGGTGCGAAGAAGCCCAGGTCTTCGGTCGCGACCACTTCGGCAATCGTGAAGCAATCATGGACTTCAGCGACGCGAATATCTTTCGGGGTGACGCCAGCCATCCCGTAGGCCTGCTGCGAGGCGAGGCGGGCAGCGTTGATCGTGGTCAGGTCGTCGCGGTCGTGGAGCGCCACGTCCGAAGCCTGGCCTGAGCCTATGATATGCAGCGGGTGGTCGGTGAACTGTTTGGCGATGTCTTCGGCGACCAGCAGCAGCGCAGTCGCCCCGTCCGTGATCGGGGAACAGTCGAAAAGTCGCAGCGGCCAGGCGATCATCGGGTTGGCGCTGTCATCGTGGAGGAAGTCCATCTCATTCTGCCAGGTCGGGATCGGCTTGCCCTTCTTTGCAGCGGATGCTTTACGTCCCTCCATCCAAGCTGCGATGGTCATGCCGAACTGGGCGTTGGGATTGAGCGCGCCGTTCTCGTGATTTTTGATGGCCACGTTCATCAGGTGTTCGGGCTTCATGCCGTATTTGTGCATGTAGGCCGAGGCTATGGCTGCGTAGAAGCCGGGGAAGGTGAACCCCGCCGGTATTTCGTAGAGCGTATCGGCAGCAGCAGCCAGGGTATCGGTCACTTCGGCGGTGGGGAGGTTGGTCATTTTTTCGATGCCGCCGACCAGCACAACATCGTACAAGCCAGACGCAATTGCCAGGATGCCCTGCCGCAGGGCCACGCCGCTGCTGGCGCAGGCATCCTCGACGCGCGTGGCCGGACGGGAAGCCAGCCCGACCACGTCCGCCATGATCGGGGCCGTATGACTTTGCGACTCGAACAGGTCGCTGGAAAAGTTGCCGATGTAGATTGTTTCGATGTCGGTGGGGTCGAAATCCTTATCCACCGACTGTCGCATGGACTGGAACGCCTCCACGAATAGGTCGCGGCTGCTTTTGTCGGGGAAGGCGCCAAACTTGCTCATCCCCGCACCGACGAGGGCCACACCGCGTCCAAGTTTTTTGGTGCTCATAGTTTTCTCCTAACTTAGGAACTTTTCTCTAAGCTCGCGCTTCAAAATTTTTCCCATGGATGAGAGCGGTAGCGCGTCCATGATTTCTACGCTGCGGGGGACTTTGTACTTTGCCAGATGATCCTGCATAAAGGCTATTAGTTCGTCCACCGTGGCAGATTGCGAAGGTTTGAAGACCACACAAGCTTTTCCAACCTCACCCCATTTTTCATCGGGGACACCGATTACCGCACACATGTGGACGGCTGAGTGCCGATAAAGAACATTCTCGATCTCGACCGGGTAGACGTTCTCACCGCCGGAGATGAACATATCTTTTTTGCGGTCGCGCACGAAGAAGTACCATTCCTGGTCATACTCGACGATGTCGCCGGTGTGAAACCAACCGCCTTCGTCGATGGCTTCAGCTGAGGCTTCGGGATTGTTCCAATAGCCGGAGCAGCCCGATGGTCCCTTAAGCAGCAGTTCGCCGGGCTGGTTGGGGCCGAGGAAGTTGTTGTTTTCGTCAACCACGCGCACATCAATGAAGAAGTTAGGGCGTCCGATACTGCCCGCCTTGCGGATGGCATCTTCAGGGGGCAGGGCAAACAGGCCGGGGCCATACTCGGTCATCCCAAAGCCCTGTTTGAAGCGGATACCTTTTTCGGCGGTGTAATATTCGACCAGTGGGACAGGCAACGGCGCTCCGCCGGACGTGCAGAAACGCAGGCTGCTCAGGTCGGATTCTTTGAAATTTGAGGCCTGGGTCAGCATCTGGTACATGGTCGGGACAGCAGCAAAGACGGTCACTTTTTCGCGCTCGATCAAGTTCAGTACCTGTTCGGGGTTGAACTGCTTGGTCAGGATGGTGGTATTGCCAAATACAACCTGAGATGAAACATATGCGAACAAGCCACCAGCGTGGAAGAGTGGAAACACACACAAGTAGATGTCATCGTGGTTCAGGTCATGGATGACGGTGTTGAGCACATTCCAGTTGACCTGGCGATGGCTGATCTGTGCGCCTTTGGGCAGGCCAGTCGTGCCACCGGTGAAGAGCAGGCAGGCAATATCTTCTTTATCCAGTACTTCGTAGGTAACTGGCGTGTCGGGCGCGGATTGGACCGTGGTTTCGTAATATAGGGAGTTGGGAATGCCATCCCCTTCGATGTGCAGGTAGTGGCCAATGGCGTAATCCGTATCACGGATGGCTTTCTCGACTTCAACGACCGTGTCTTTGAAGGCATCCGAATAGATAAGCGCTTTGGGCTGCGTATCTTCAATGATGGCGACCAGTTCGCGCCAGTGCAGCCGCCAGTTGAGCGCGGTATGGATGGCACCGAGTTTCCCGCAGGCGTAGAAGAGATCAAGATGCTCAATCCCGTCTTGAGCGAGGATTGCCACACGGTCGCGGTAGCCAACCCCAACTTCGTCCTTGAGCCAATTTGCCAAGCGGTTGACACGCTGATTCCACTTCTTGTAAGTCAGGCGCATCTCCGGGGACTTGCCTGCGTCAATAATGGCAAGCGTATCTGGGGAATAGATTTCACGCCGTCCAAGGTAATCACCAATATACATGAGGTACCTCCTACTCGAAGTTCACTGATTTCGCTGCCATGAATTTACGCAGTGTGGGCCAGAAAATATCCGGGCGTTCCATATAAGTCATGTGTCCGCATTCAGGAACCATGATCTGGCGGCTGTTTGGCAGGATGTCCACCATCTTGGATTGCTGCCAGGGAGGAATAGCGCGGTCCTGGTCGCCGGTCAGGATCAGGGTCGGAGTTTGCACATTGCGATAAGCGTCCGGGTCGTTATCGATGTTCTCAAAGAAGGGATTTTGCGCTTCGGTCAGGCGCACCAGACAGTATTTCTTATCCTTGTACCGATCGTAAAACTTGAGCCGCCCGGCCTCCATTGCTTCGCCATATATCTTGCGGGAGATGTTCTCGCCGAAAGTTTTTTCATACAAATATTGGGTATAGATGTCGAAGACTTCATCCGTCGAGTGATAAAAACGCAGCGATATGTCGTGATACATCTGGAAGAGTGTTTCGCGCGTCAGCAGGATACCGGACAGGGTAAGGGTGTGCAGGCGATCCTGGTGCAGGCGTCCCAACTCCGCGCCGATGAAGCCGCCATACGAGACGCCTATGGGGTGGATTTTGTCCACGCCGACCACGTCCATGACTTCGATGAGGTAATCTGCCAGTTTGTTTATGTAGTACGGCTCGTCCTCGGCTGATGATTGCCCTTGTCCGAAATAGTCGTATAGCAGGATATCGTAATCCGGGTGCAGGAACGGCACGGTGCGGTACCAGGATTTGGTCAGCATGGCCAGGCCATTGAGGAAGATAACAACCTCCCTATTGCCTTCTCCGAAATATTCCCAGTAAATTTTTCGGGTACCGTTTTCCACATCTACGAAGCCGGTTTTTGAAGGGGTGTAGGTTACTTTTTTTGACATAGTTGGTTAGCCTGATGCTGTCCATTTCCACACGGACGAGGCCATTGTGATCCCGCCACCGCTGGCACAGAACAGGATCGTCTCGCCAGGTTTGGGACCTCGGTTCTGGTCAATGGCATCGTCTAATGCCATGACCACGCAGGGTGAGCCGGTATAGCCCCATTTATGCATCACCCAGTGAGTTTTCTCGATGGGTTGCCTGAGCAGTTTCATCATGTACTCGATGGTGCGCAAGTTGAGCTGGGTAAAAAAGTAATGGTCTACATCGTCAAAGGACAGTCCGACTTTATCGAGCGCGCCTTGCATAAGTTTGGGCCAGTATTCGGTATTGAAAGTTTTGGGGAATTTTTTGACGAACTCGACCTTCGGCGCACCGAACTGTTCCAGGTTTTCGGGTGTGCAGGGACGGAACGCCCCGCCGGTGTATATGCCCAATGCATCGTGAAACTCACCGACGGCCAAGAGGTTGCTTGCTAGAAAACCCGGTTCTTTGCCGACGCCCAGTACGACCGCGCCAGCACCATCCGCAAACAGATTGGCCGTTTTCTTATCTTTAACGTTGATGAAGCGGCTCATGCCGTATCCGCCCGCGACCAGGATGTACTTGTAGGTTGGCTCGGTCATCAGGTAACGCGCGCCTTGATCGAGAGCAGTAACCCAGCCCGCGCAGGCAGAGTTGACGTCATAGCTGCCCGCCTTATGCGCGCCGAGTTTATACTGGACAACGACCGAAGTCGATGGGGACAAGTAATCCGGCGTGTCAGTGGAGATAATGATCAGGTCGAGGTCAGCCTCTGAAATTTGGGCACGCCCGAGTGCCTTTTTCGAGGCTTCTACAATCAGATCGGAGGTGGTTTGCTCGGGCGCCATCCAGCGGCGCTCGCGAATTCCCACGTTCGCGAGCAACCACTCGTTAGTGGATTCGCCCATCAGAGCGTCCACTTCAGCGTTGGTGACGACTCGCTCCGGGACGTAACTGCCGGTAGCGAGGATTTGTGCATGACAGGTCATACTAAGTCCCTATCACAATGCCGCCGTCGACGCGCAGCGTTTCACCGGTAATGAAGGAAGCTTCGTCAGATGCCAGGAACAGGTAAGCGTTGGCGATGTCACGCGGCTCGCCCATACGTTTTAGAGGGGTGCGGGCTTTCATGCCCTCGATGATTTTCTCTGGCATGGAGTTCAAGATTTCAGTGGCCGTGAAGCCCGGTGCGACAGCACAGACGCGGATGCCATATTTACCCAACTCGCGCGCCCAAACCTTGGTCATGCCAATCACGCCGGACTTGGTGGCCACGTAGTTAGTCTGACCAAAGTTGCCATCCAGCCCAACAATGGATGTGGCGTTCAGGATCACGCCGCCACCATGTTTGATCATCTGCGGGGCCACTGCCTGAGCGCAGTTGAAAACCCCTTTGAGATTGATGGAAATCACCAGATCGAAATCCGCTTCGGACATTTGCCCAACAAGTTGGCCTTCCTTGACCTTGACTAACTGTCCATCGCGCACGATACCGGCGTTGTTGACTAACACGTCAATGCGACCATATTTGGCAACCACGTCGCCGACCCATTTTTGAACTTCTGTGTGGTCGGCCACATTGACCTTGTAAAAGGCCGCGGCCTCACCTAGTTCCTTAACGGCGATTTTTCCGGCTTCTTCGTTGACATCGCAAATCACGACTTTTGCGCCCTCTTCAGCAAAGCGCAGTGCGGTGGCTTTCCCGATTCCTGCCGCGCCGCCAGTGACGAGCACAATTTTTCCCTTCATGCGCATGATAATTCTCCTGTTATTTTGGTGTGGTAGTTCAAAAAATGTCGATTAATACTATGAACGCTTTGTGCTGTCTTGATTGGATCGGATTTCGATAGGCACAAAGCGCCCAATGAATTTAACAGCGTCCTCCCAAGTGTTGAAACTCATCTCTTCGTCGCTTTGGATGTGTCGAATGGCACCACGATAATAGGATGGTGCCTCCTCATTATTAACAGCCGATTCCATTACGAATCGAATGACAAAGGATGATATGGATGGGGTGATATGGGAGTCCATCGCTTTTACAATAGCAGATGGAGGTAACGAGAGAGTTACAGGATTGTGGGTTTTAGGTGGGATTGAAAAAAACTGCCCGATGTTCGCTTTTCCGATGTGATGAATACTAATTCCCTACCAACTTTTTGTAGAGTATCGCGGTTTCTGGGGCGGGGCTAACATCTAATTCTTTCCGTAAGGTTTGAACACAACGTTGATAGGTACGTCCAATTTGTCCACGGTCGCCAAGATAACCATAAGCCAGCATCAGGTGGCGATAAGCACGTTCCCAGCAATTATCTTGAACCAGAATGCGTTGGCAAAGGTCTATGACCTCAGTGAAACAGTTTCGTTCTACGTACATTTCTACTAATTGGTCAGCAGTTTCCAGGAAGAGCGCGGCCAAGCGCTCGCGTTCTTCAGCGGCCCATGTTTCGTAAACTGTATCAGATAAGTATTCGCCCCGGTATAACTTCAACGCCTGTTGAAGAGAGTCGAGATCCTGACTTGCAGCCCGAAAGATGTCTTGGAGGAACTGGTCGGCATCTAGCCACAGGTCCGCGCCGGGGCGTAAATTGTACATTTTCCCTTCGCGTAAAACAAAAGCCGATTCACTGCCAGGTTCGCGTTCTGGTTCAAGCACTTGATATAGTGCGTTGAGAGTGATCTTGAAATTTCGCTGAGCCGTTGTCGGATCGGCTTCGGGCCATAGATACTCGCAAATTTGCTCTCGATCAAGGGGAGATTGGCGAAAGGTAACCAGTAATTGAAAAAGTTGACGGGCCTTCTCGCGCCGCCATCCATTGAATGGAATGGACTCCCTGCCACGCCAGACCCGGAATGTGCCTAATGTCTCGATACGTAATTGATATCCGGGATGATATTCAATACCAGAGAGACCAAGTTCGTCAAGAAGTTTGGAGATATAAACACTTTCCCAGTCATGCTGACGGGCAATAAGAAGCAGCGGGATGAAAATCCGCTCATTTGCTGGCCCGAGGGTTGATGTACGGGTGAATAGAAAATCATATTCATATGCACGACAAGCAGCCAACACGTTAGGTAACATTGTTTCAAGGCGAGAATCTTGTTTCTGTTTAAAAAAACTATAACTCAACCACAACCGCGCTGTGGTACTCCCAAAGGTGTCGCTGCATTCCTGGAAGCCAAGCACAGCTCGGTTTAGCCACTCTTCAGCTGCCTCGTAGCGTCCTGCCATAGTTAGGCTGGCGCCCATCGTCAGGCGCGTCATCGATGCGACCCATTCATCCCCAGCCTGGTCGGCAATCTCAATCGCTTCTTGAGCAAACGATTGGGCAGCGACTAAATCTCCCAGGTATCCGTTTGCCCGGCATAACCCCCAATCTGCTTCAACCAATAAACGCGGTACGGCAAGTGTACGGCTGATTTCAATGCTCTTCTCGAACGCAGTTCGTGCCTGGGCGTAACATTCGGTTTCATCCTGACCCGACTCCGTGAGCATTAATGCATGTCCTTGTCGCATATAACCGACGGCTGTCACAAATGGGGATTTGAATTTGTCGCCTCGGCGAGTGCCTTCAAGCGCGGACTGGTAGGCTTTCTTGCCTCTCCCAATAAAAGAATAGATTAATGACAAAATGAGCAAGGTCTCACGATGTGCGCGCGGAGTTTTTACTGGATCCTGTTTTTCTGCCTCAGCACGCTCTTCTAGGGCACGACGGGCTTCGGTGAGTCGACCGGTTCGCACCAGAACGCGAAACCATAGTTGTTCATTTGAGGGTCCTTCTGTGCGCAAGGATTGAGCACGTTCGAATAGACGTTCAGCATCTTCGATATGCCCAGAATTTAGCTTATTTTCAGCCAGTAATTCAAAAAGGCGAACTTGTGCTTCACGATCTTCAAAGCCGTCGCTCAGGCGTATAGCATCTTCAAGTAACTGCTCTGCTTTACTTGGATCAACCGTGTCGAGATACACTCTTGCCTGACCTCGCAGTGCGCGAGCTACGCCATCTTGCTGACCGCGAGCACGCCATATGGTTTCTGATTGTTTATACCAGCCCAAAGCTTCATGGAACCGGCTGTGTAGCCGGGCTAATTCACCGATTGTGAAGACTAAGATAGGGTGTTGGTGGAGCGTTTCGGGCGGTAAACTGTCCAGATATGTTGTTAAGGTATCTAGCCGTCCTGCGGTTAATAATGTTGCGGCGTAGACGTCTAACAACCCTGCCATTTCGTTCCAGGCATGGGCTTCTTGGAGGTGGTAAATTGCGGCTTCGTGATCGTTGTGCAAACGATAGAAATCGGCCGCAAGGCGATTCCACAGGCGGTGCTTTTCAGGTGGAATTTGCTGGCGCAGGAAGTTGTGGAAGATGTGGTGATAACGCAACGTCCCTTCGGCGCTCTCGACAACGAAAAGCTCCTGTCGTTGGAGATAAGCCAACATCGAAACTGAGTCAGCTGGAGCTTGGCTGATTGCTCTGCGCAGCGCGTCACACGCTTCGGGCTGAAGTTCGCGTAGATTGGCTGTAATCAGCAAGAAGTCCCGAATATCTTCCGGTTGACGCTCGAAGACTTCGCGTGCTAGGATGTCAAACAGCAACTCTAGGGAACTAGTCTGCCACCGTTGCGGAATTTCAAGTGGGGCATCGGAACGACTGCGGATGTTTTGCCAAATGAGCTGCAAGGCAATAGCCCATCCCTCGGTATAACTGAGCAGCGATTGAACTTCCTCGTTGGTTAATTCGAAACCGTATTGGGCACCAAACAGCGTCATTATTTCATCGGCATTGAAAGTGAGCAAGGATTGGTCGATAAGCAGTACGTCACCCTGCGCACGCCAGCGAGAGAGGTTGGGCAGCGAGACGGTAGGCCGCCCGGATAATAGGATGCTTAATCGCGAAGGGGCCAGACCTACTAACCGATCGAGGATATGGGCTACTTCACCACTTTCAGTGACCAAGTGGGCATCATCAAGCACGAACAGTACGGGTGAGGTTAGTTGCGTGCTGAGGGCGTTGATGATTTGGTCGAGCGCGCTGCGCCATGGAAAGGGTCCCTGCGCCCCGTCCCAGGACTGCAAAAAAGGGATGGGTAGATCACTGATCTCGGGCAGACCTTGTTGAATGGCATGGCATAAATGCAAAATAAAGACCAGCGGATCGTTGTCCTCTTCATTGACTTGGTACCAGATCAATGGATGGATCTCCCCGGCCAATTCAGCCAGCGCTGTGCTCTTCCCGTATCCGGCTTCCGCCTGCAGGATGGTCAGGCGGTAATCGAGCGCCTGACTCAAGGCGGTTGTGATACGCGGACGCGGTAATGTGCGCGCGCTGCGCGGTGGTGGGATAATTTTGGTGCGGATAATATGGGGGAGTAATCGGTCCATGCAGTGAAGTTATTTTACGCCAGTGGTAAGTGGAATGCAAGCAATCGATAAAAGGACTATACTGGGTAAGATGATTGATCAATGGATTAAGGCGCGGGGGATTGTCGTGCCAGGCTACCGGGTTGCCTCTGGTCCGTCGAAGGATTATCCCTACGGCGCATTGGATCGGCAGCGACCGATCTTCAAAATGCGCGGATTGGATTTGGATGGCTATTTCAACGGCACACTTAACATCGATTTGGAGCCGCACACCTTCGAGATGCGCAAACCCGAATTTACTTTTAGGAATGTCAATTGGACAGATTTACATCCGCCTGAGCATTTTTCCTTTTCGCGCTGTAAAGTGATTTTTAAGCAGGTCAAATACGATGGTTGGGTATATTACCCGCATCCTGAGACCAAATTACGGCATTTCCAGAACCCTTCGCTCTTGGAAGTGATCACCTATCCAATCCCGGAAATCCAATACGGGGACAATGTGAAAGTGATGGTAAATCCGGATGAAATCTCAGTGAGTTGAGATTCTTAAGCGGTCAGATGATATTACTTGATATAGGTTTGACACTTCCATGAAACCCATCAAAAAACAATTCCTGCTCGACCCTCAAGTGACTTTTCTGAACCATGGTTCGTTCGGTGCGACGCCACGTCCGGTTTTTCGTGAATATCAACGCTGGCAACGTGAATTGGAATACCAACCGGTGGAATTCCTGGGCCGCCGCCACAATGATCTGCTGCGCGCTTCGCGCCAAGCCCTGGCTGACTATCTGGGCACCGAACGGGATGACCTGGTCTACGTTATCAATGCCACAACCGGTATCAATATCGTTGCCCGCAGTTTGAAACTTGGCCCGGGCGATGAAGTACTGACCAGTGACCACGAATATGGTGCCTGTGACCGGGCCTGGCGCTTCATGGCTGGTAAAGGCGGGTTTCGTTACCGACATCAGTCGATCCCCGTGCCGGTCACCACACCCGGAGATTTGGTCGAGACTCTATGGCAGGGGGTTACCTCACGAACTAAAGTGATCTTCCTTAGTCATATCACATCTCCCACGGCGTTGATCTTCCCGGTGGCAGAAGTCTGCCGGCGCGCGAAGAAACAGGGCATCCTGACCGTGATTGATGGTGCGCATGCACCGGGCCAGATTGCGCTGGATCTAGACAGCCTGGGTGCAGATTTCTATACCGGTAACTTGCACAAATGGTTGAGCGCACCTAAAGGCAGTGCATTTTTGTATGCCAGACCAGAAGTGCAGGCAACGCTCGAGCCGCTGGTCATTTCCTGGGGGTATGAGGCTGAAATGCCCGGACCTTCCCAATTCGTCGATCATCACGAATTTTGGGGCACGCGCGACATTTCGGCGTTCCTGGCGGTTCCGGCTGCGATTCGCTTCCAGCGGGAAAATCACTGGAGCGAAGTCCGCGCGGAATGTCACAAGCTGGCACGTGAAGCACAACAGCGCATTGTTGAATTGACGGGTCTGCCGCCCCTGCATCCTGACGATCCGGTCTGGTATGCCCAAATGGCGGCGGCACCATTGCCGGCGGAGACGGATATCGTCAAATTAAAGATGCAACTATACGATGAATACCGTATCGAAGTCCCCTTGATCGCATGGAATGAGGTCAAGCTGATTCGGGTATCGATCCAGGGATATAACGGGCAGAGGGATGTGGAAAAATTAATGAGAGCACTCGTTGCGTTGCTTTGAAGATTGGTATGTTCCCTGGTATCGCAATCCTGGGTTTAAAGGCCCCACGACTGGTTGAGGGGGGCAACCAGCCGTGGGGTTCTTTTAATTATACAAGAATTTTGCTGAAGTACAATATTTATTTGTTTAGACAATTATAAAAAATCTATATAAATAAGGGGGTCCGAAATCAAATCCGTGATTTAAGATCAATAATTATCTCTTCAAGTTCTTCGATGTTTAACCTTGCCTGTATGAGCTGGCTGTTGAGGCTTACCCATTCTCTCAGGGGTCGATTCCACTTGACCAGCGCACGTGCATCCGCTGGATAATGGCTGGGACGCGCGCCGATATTGATGAAATCCTCGCGGCTGAGCGCCTCAACCCACTCATCCCAGGTTGCCATGTCAGGCGTTAACGAGAAGGTGGAAAGCGGCGAAAAGAAAAGCGGTTTGTCCGGTGGGAATTGGGGGGACATCTCCTTTAAGAAGCGCACACTGTCTCGGGTGTTGAAGATCAGCCACAATGGTAATAATCCGGCCTGCCGCGCAGACGAAGCGTCAAACTGACTGAAGGTTTCGACCAATGCCCCGGCGGGTTTGCGGCTTTCTTTTTCCAGCAGCCTTTGCATCGCAGCGAAAGCTAGACGCGAGAAATCGTGGGGGTGCCCTAACCGGATGCGGATGAAACGATAGCCTGCATGTTGACAAAATTGCTCCAGCGCCTCTCCCAACCCGGGTTCGGAGCCCCACTCCGATTCGGGTCCATGCTCGAGTGGATAACCTTCCAAATGCCAGTCAGTGTGTTTCAACCCGGCGTGACGCGCATAAGTACGGATGCGCTGACTGCCCTCGAGAAATTCTTCCGCCGAAATATCTCCCCAGCCGCCAACCTGAAAAACACTGCGTTCCCCGATGCGGTAGCGCAACCAGCTTGCGCCGCCTTCAAGATAGACGACCGTACCTTCTGGTTCGAGCCGCTGACGGATGAACTCTATATATGGTTCCGGTAAGTCGAGCAGTTTGAAACGTAAATGGTTCACCCAGCGTGTTAACCAGCCATCATGGATTGGATCGTAGTGCTGGATTGTCATCAACCCGGGATTCTGGTCTGCGATGCGCTGGGCTATTTTGGCGGAACGCTGGAAATAGCGCTGCACATCACCGTCGCTCGATCCGCCGCGCAGGGTTAAGACAAAAGCCTGTGGAAGGAAAGGCCCTCCCAGGGCGAGGGAGAGATGCGTGCTGGGACCGCCTAAGCCAATGCCTACAGTCAGGGTGGGAAATCGTCCGGAAATTTGCGCATAATCATCGAGTCGCGCCTGGATTAAATCGTTGATCGAAAATCCAAGCATGCTTTCGGGTGGCAATCCGGAAAGTGATTGGAAGCGGCTGATGATGAATCTTCCGACAGCTTGTGGCAGCACCCCCAGTCCCAGCAGCAATGCCTTTTGCCAGGCTGGGAAATTATAGTTCCGGCAAAATTGGTTTTGCAACCCGGCAG
>Ga0315556_1000545_pt1 | contig 23520 bp, 18 predicted proteins | sample SalMarSW160310MG_FD_202112 | JGI IMG/M metagenome (GOLD analysis project Ga0315556, IMG submission 202112) | Salt marsh sediment microbial communities from the Plum Island Ecosystem LTER, Massachusetts, United States - Salt Marsh Sediment SW1603-10 ...
GCCTCTTCCTTGCGCCGCATGGAATTGATGCCCTTCACCACCAGGAACAGGAAAAAGGCGATGAGCAGAAAGTTCACCGTCGCCGTCAGGAAGCTGCCATAGGCCAGCACAGCACCTTGTTCCTTGGCCTTGTCCAGCGTGTCGGCGTTGACGGCGGAACTGAGGCCGATGAAGTAGTTGGTGAAGTCCAGGCCGCCGAACAGCGCACCGATGATCGGCATCAAGATGTCGGAAACCGCCGACTTGACGATGGACCCGAAGGCCGCGCCGATGATCACGCCGACGGCGAGATCGAGGACGCTGCCCTTCATGGCAAATTCCTTGAATTCCTTGAGCATGAACTTTCCGCTGCGTTTTCGATCACTGCAGAATCCATAATTGGATTCCTGCCCTAAGGAAAGATCCACTTTCGACACCTCGACACCAGCAGCCAAAAGCGTTCAACCCTGACGCCGGATCTGCTAGAGCAGCATGCAATTGGGTGGAATCACCCAATTCCATAAAAGCTGATCGATTCCAATATGTTGAGCATGATGTTATCCGAAAAGTGGTTTCCACTTTTCGGCATCATGCTCTAGAGTGGGTGCGACTTGAGAGCAAGGACCGCAACCCATGCTGACGCCGCTGACCGTCATCGGCATCGCCTTGAGCTACGTGGGCGTGCTGTTCGCCATCGCCAGTTATGGCGACCGGCGGGCACGGCGGCGGGCGGCGGGCCAGCCGCGGCCGTTGATCTATGCGCTGTCGCTGGCCATCTATTGCACCTCGTGGACCTATTTCGGATCGGTGGGCCTAGCCTCGCGCTCAGGCTACGATTTCCTGCCCATCTATGTCGGCCCGATCCTGATGCTGACGCTTGGATGGCCGATGCTGCAGACTATCGTACGCATCTCCAAGCAGCAGAACATCACCTCGATTGCCGACTTCATTGCCTCGCGCTACGGTAAGAACCAGTTGCTCGGCTCGGTGGTAGCGCTCTTCGCGGTGATCGGCGTGGTGCCCTATATCTCGCTGCAGTTGAAGGCCGTGTCGACGGCTCTCACCACCATGCTGCCACTGACCTCGTCCAACTGGGTGGTGGTGGAACTGGGCGCCTCGCAGGACCTGGCGCTCATGGTGACGGTGGCCATGGCGTGCTTTGCCGCCCTGTTCGGCACCCGCCACATCGACACCACCGAGCATCAGGACGGGCTCATCCTCGCCATCGCGGTCGAATCGATCGTCAAGCTTGCCGCCTTTCTCATCGTTGGCGGCTTCGTCACCTTCGCGATGATGGGCGGGCTCGGCAACCTGTTCGACCGGGTGGCGTCGCGGCCCGATGTCATGGCCCTGTTCACCGGCGGCTTCGAGGGCACGCGGTGGACCACCATGACCTTGTTGTCGATGTGCGCCATCGTGCTGCTGCCGCGCCAGTTCCATGTGACGGTGGTCGAGAATTCCAGCCTCGGCGACGTCAAGCGGGCGGCCTGGATGCTGCCGCTTTATCTCGTCGCCATCAACCTGTTCGTGGTGCCAGTGGCCATGGCGGGGGTGCTGATCCTCGGCGGCAGCGGCGTCGATGCCGATACCTATGTGCTGGCGCTGCCGGTGCACGCGGGCTCGCACATCATCTCGTTCATCGCTTTCATCGGCGGGCTGTCGGCGGCCACTGCCATGGTGATCGTGGAAACCATCGCGCTGGCCATCATGGTGTGCAACAACATCGTGGTACCGGTCCTGGTCCACCGGGCCGGGCGCAGCGAACACCTTTACGGCGACATGGGGCCGACGCTGCTTCTCATCCGGCGCGGCGCCATCGCCCTGGTGCTGGTGCTCTCCTATAGCTATTACCGGATGATCGGCTCGAGCGCTGCCCTGGCCCAGACGGGCCTGCTGTCGTTCGCTGCGGTGGCGCAGTTCGCGCCGGCCTTCTTCGGCGGCCTTGTCTGGCGCAATGGCACCGCACGCGGAGCGCTGGCCGGTCTGATGGCCGGCATCGCCATGTGGGTCTACACCATGCTGCTGCCGAACTTCGCCGATGCCGGCTGGTTCACCGCCCAGTTCGTCACCCACGGGCCTTTCGGCATCGGTTGGCTGAAACCCCACATGCTGTTCGGCCTCGCCCTTGATCCACTCACGCATGGCGTGGTGTGGAGCATTGGTGCCAACATACTTGCTTATGTAGGCGTCTCGCTCATGGCCGAGCCGACGCCGATCGAACGCTTGCAGGCCAGTGCCTTTGCGCCCAGCGAGCTTCCCCAGGCGCTGCCCAATTTCCGCCTGTGGCGCACCGCGGTGACCGTCGGTCAGATCGAGGCGACGGTGGTGCGCTATCTGGGACCTGAACGCACGCAGCGCTCACTCGATGAATATGCCGCCCAGCGCGGCGGCCCGCTGGAACGCGATGCCGAGGCCGACATTCGATTCTTGCGCTTTGCCGAGCACCTTCTGGCCAGCGCCATCGGCCCGGCATCGGCGCGCCTTGTGCTGTCGTTGTTGCTCGAACGGCATTCGGCGCGCGGGCGCGGCGCGCTGAAACTCCTCGATGACGCCTCGCAGGCCATCCAGCACAACCGCGACCTGTTGCAGTCGGCCATCGACCATGTGCGCCAGGGGATCGCGGTATTCGACAAGAACCTCGACCTGATCTGCTGGAACCGGCAGTTCCGCCACCTTCTGCACCTGAGCGACGATTTCGGCCGGGTCGGCGTGCCGCTGGGCGAACTGGTCACCGCGCTGGCGGCCAATGCCGGCGTCCCACCCGAGGAGATCGACGAGGCCGTGGCCTGGCGTATCCGCAAGCTGGTGAGCGACTGCGAGCCCTACGAGGAGCGCCTCGCCCACAACGGCTCGGTGCTGGATGTCAGGTCCAGCCGCCTGCCGGACGGCGGCGTGGTGATCACCTTCGCCGACATTACCGACAAGGTGGAAGCGGCCGGTGTCCTGCAAAGAGTGAACGAATCGCTGGAGCGCCGGGTGCTGGAGCGCACCGCCGAACTCACCCGCCTCAACGACGAATTGCAGAGCGCCAAGGCCGCCGCCGAGGCCGCCAACCTCGGCAAGACGCGGTTCATCGCCGCGGCCAGCCACGACATCCTGCAGCCGCTCAACGCGGCACGGCTGTTCACCTCCAGTCTTGTCGAGCGCCAGGGTGGCGGTCACGACGGCGACATCGTGCGCAACGTCGATGCCTCGCTGGAGGCGGTCGAGGACATCCTGTCGGCGCTGCTCGACATCTCGCGCCTCGATGCCGGCGCCATCAAGCCGGAGTTCTCGGTGTTTCGCATCGATACCCTGATCGAGGCGCTGGTCAACGAGTTTTCACCCGTCGCCGAGGCCAAGGGCATTACGCTCAAGGTGGTCAGGTCGAGTCAAAGCGTGCGCTCCGACCGGCGCATGTTGCGCCGGGTACTGCAGAACTTCCTCTCCAACGCCATCAAGTACACCCGCCAGGGCCGGGTGCTCATTGGTTGCCACCGGATCGGTCACCAGTTGCGCATCGAGGTGCACGATACCGGACCCGGGATCCCCGACAACCAGCGCGAGCGGGTGTTCATGGAGTTCCAGCGGCTGGAGCAAACCAGCCGCGAGTCTCCCGGCCTCGGCCTCGGGCTGTCGATCGTGCAGCGCATGGCGCACATGCTCGACCACCCCGTCGATCTCGCCTCCAGGCCGGGTCGCGGCACCCGCATGTCCATCGCCGTGCCAATCGCCGCGGCGGCGGCAATGGAGCCGGCGCGACGGGCGCGGGCACCGCTTTCCGGTGGTGGCGCGGTGCGCGGCGCGGTGGCACTGGTGATCGACAACGAGCCGCAGATCATCGCCGGCATGCGCACCCTGCTCGGCGGCTGGGGCTGCGAGGTGATGGCGGCCACCGGTGCCGCAGAGGCGCTGGCGGCACTGGCCAGCGTCAACGGCCAGGTCGACGTTATCGTCGCCGATTATCATCTGCATCACGATGATGGTCTGGTGGTGGTGGCCACCCTCCGCAAGAAAGCCGGGCGCGATCTGGCGGCCATCCTGGTGACCGCCGACCGTTCGCCGGCGGTGCAGGAGAATGCCCGCCGCCAGGGTGTCGTCTACATGCGCAAGCCGGTGAAGCCGGCAGCCCTGAGGGCTGCCATGTCGCAACTCCTGACCCGCGCCCAGGCGGCGCAGTAGGCCGAGGAACGCAACCATGTTCCACCTGTTCACCAGTTCCACGCCTCTCGATGACGACGCCCGGGCGCCGGCACTGGTGTTGATTCTGGCGGGGGTGGCCGCCCTGCCGCTGTGGGCCGCGGCCGTTGCTATACTCGCCCCCATGGCCGGCATCGACCAGCGCTGGGTGGTGAGCGCAAGCCTCGCCTGGGCGGCACTGCTGATGGCCTTCGTGGCCGGGGTGCGCCTGGGGATCGCGCTCGGCCCTGTTGGCGAAACGCGGCGGGCGCGTGCGTTCCTCGCCGCCGCCGGTTTCATGATCGTTTCAGCTGGCATCTTTTTCGCACCGCCAGTGGTGGGCTACAGCCTGGCCCTTGCCGGTTTTCTGTTGCAGGCGCTCATCGAGGTAACGGACGGCAATGCGGGCCGCGTCCCCGGCTGGTGGACGGGTGTGCGCATGCTGGAGACCGCGTTCTTTGCCTTGCCGGTGTTGGGCCTTCTGGTGCGCGTCAGCCTCTAGAGCATGATGTGCAAAAAGTGGACACCACTTTTCGGACAACATCATGCTCAAGATTCAGAAACGATCAGCTTTTCTGAAATCGGGCGACTTCGCCCGATTTCAGGCTGATCTCGCGCCCGTGACGACGCGTGCCGGGAACAGGTGGATGCGGCTGCGACCCAGCATCCACACCCTGAAACCGCTTTCTCCGAACAACGCCTGAAACGGTGCCGATCCCACATCAAGCCCGCCGGTGAAGGCGCCGAAGGCCGGCATGACGCAGCGCTCGCTATTGGCGATGAAGCAGCGGCACCTCAACCGCCGGCCGCGGCTGGTCACCGCCGCCGCCGGGTGCAGGTGCCCGGCGATCTCCCCCGCCCCGGTGCCGCCGGGCTCGTGTCTGAGCGTCAGCGGGCCGAGATTGAGGGTTTGGGCCACATGACCTGGAAGCCCTTCCGGGAGGACAGGATCGTGGTTGCCACTGAGCCACAGCCAATCGCATTGATCGGCCAGTCGGGAGATGCCTTCGCGCTCGATCCCGCCGAGGCGTTCACCGGCTGCGGTGTCGTGGAAGCTGTCGCCTAGGGCAATCACCCGCTCGGGCCGATAGCGGGCGATGGCGGTGGCCAGCGTGGCGAGCGTTGAGGCAGTGTCGTAGGGCGGCAGGTGGACACCGCGCGATGCCAGGCTCGATCCCTTTTCGAAATGCAGGTCCGCCACCAGCAGGGCGCCATAATCGGGCACGAAGGCCACCCCTGAGAGGTCGGGCACAATGTCGATGCCGGCAAGACGGATGGGCGGCACCTCAGACGAGGCGCATGGCCTCGTCGATGAGCTTGTCGGCGGCTTCGGCAAGGAGGGCGTCATCGGCCTCGCCATAAACCGGTTCGCGCCCAATCTCAAGCATCAGCGGTACCGCCAGCGGCGATACCGCCTCAAGGTGGCGATGCACGATATGGCCCTTGATGCGCTTCAGCATCGCCCCGAGGCGGCGGGCGTCGATAAGACCAGAGGCGGCATCGTCTAAAGCCGCGCGCAACAGCAGATGGTCGGGCTCATGGGTCCTCAGCACATCGAAGATGAGATCGGAGGAAACGGTCATCTGGCGGCCGGATTTTTCCGCCCCCGGCCAGCGCTTCTCGATCAGCCCGGCGATGATGGCGCAGGTCCGGAAAGTGCGCTTCATCAGGCTGGACGAGGCAAGCCAAGCATCGAGATCGTCGCCCATCATGTCCTCGTCGAACAGGTGGGCCAGCGAAAAACGCCCGGCATCAAAGGCCAGACCCAGGTCGCGGGTCCCGAATATCGCCAACGCATAATCGTTGGCGACGAACCCAAGCGGCCGCGCGCCCCAGCGCTCGAGCCGTCTGGTCAGCAACATGCCCAGCGTCTGGTGCGCGAGGCGCCCTTCGAAGGGATAGCAGGCGAGATAATGGCGGGCGCCACGCGGAAACGTCTCGACCAGCATTTCGTCCGCCTTCGGCAACACCGACTTCCAGCGCTGCACGGCCAGCCAGTCGCGCACTTGCGTCGGCAAAAGGGGATGGCTTTGCGGGTCGGCGAGCATGTCGCGCACCCGGGCGGCCAGATAGGTCGAGAGCGGAAATTTTCCGCCCTCGTAGGACGGCACCATGGGGTCGGTGGCGGTCGAGCGGCTGGCCAGCGCCGTCAGTTCATCGAGGCCTTCAAAACGCAGCACCTGTCCGGCGAACAGGAAAGTGTCGCCGGGCTTGAGCTGCTCGATGAACCATTCCTCCACCTCGCCCAAGACCTTGCCGCCCATACCCTTGCCGCCGGGCCGGACCAGCCGAACCTTCAACATCTCGGCCTCGACAATGGTGCCGGCATTGAGGCGGTACTGCCGGGCGATGCGCGGGTGCGCCAGCCTGAGGCGCCCGTCCGGCAGGGATTTGAGGCGGGCAAAGCGCTCATAGCTCTTGAGCGCGTAGCCGCCGGTGGAGACGAAGGCGACGGCCTGGTCGAAATCGGCACGCGAAAGCTTGCGGTAGGGCCAGGCGAGACGGATCTCGGCAAAGAGGTCATCGGGCGCGAAGGGTCCTGCACAGGCGCGCCCGAGAATGTGCTGGGCCAGCACGTCGAGGCGTGCCTGAAGCGCCGGCTCGCTATCTTGCGCGCCCTCGCCGGCAGCGGCCCGGGCGGCCTCGCATTCCAGCACCTCGAAGCGGTTGGACGGCACCAGCAGGGCGCGTGAGGGATCGTCGAGCCGGTGATTGGCGCGCCCGATGCGCTGCAGAATACGGCTGGAGCCTTTCGGCGCCCCGACATTGACCACCAGATCGACATCGCCCCAGTCGACGCCGAGATCAAGCGTCGAGGTGCACACCACCGCACGCAAGGCGCCCCTGGCCATGGCGGCTTCCACCTTGCGCCGCTGGGCGACGTCGAGCGAGCCGTGATGAAGCGCAATCGGCAGGTGGTCCTCGTTCAGCGTCCACAGTTCCTGAAAGACGATTTCTGCCTGCGAGCGGGTGTTGACGAAGACCAGGGCGAGGTTCGATGCCTTCACCGCCTGATAAACATCGGGCATGGCATAGCGGGCCGAATGGCCGGCCCATGGCGCCCGTTCGATGGAGGCGAGGATGGAAATCTCTGGGTGAGCACCCGAAGCGCCCGTGACCAGGGCGGCGAGGTTTTCGGCATCAGGGTCTTCCTGCGGCTCCAGCCAGGCGCGCAGGCCCTCGGGGTCGGCGACCGTCGCCGACAGGCCGATGCGGCGCGCGGCAGGCGAAAAGCAGTGGAGTCGTGCCAGCCCCAGCGACAGCAGCACCCCGCGTTTGGAGGTGACGAGGGCGTGCAACTCGTCCAGCACGACAAAGCTCAATTTCGAGAAATAATCGGCGGCATCCGGATGCGAGATCATCAGGGCGATCTGTTCCGGCGTGGTGATGAGAATATCGGGCGGATAGCGCTTCTGGCGAGTACGGCGCGATTGCGGCGTGTCGCCGGTGCGGGTCTCGACGCGCACGGACAAGCCCATCTCGTGGATCGGCGCTTCGAGATTGCGGGCGATATCGACAGCCAGCGCCTTGAGCGGCGAAACATAGAGCACCTTGAGGTCTTTGCCGCTTCCCCGCTCACTGAGGTCGATCAGGGCGGGCAGGAAGCCGGCGAGCGTCTTGCCGCCGCCGGTCGGGGCGATCAGCAGCACCGACTTGCCGGCCCGGGTCTCAGCCAGCACCTCGAGTTGATGGGCGCGCGGCGTCCAGCCACGGCTTTGAAACCAGTCGGCAAAACGGCCCGGCAGAACCGTCGGCGCGGTATCGGATCGGGAAATGGCACTGGCGGTTGACATCGAAGCGATCATCACCGCCTATGCGTCCGCGTCAATCGTCCACTCCGTCCCCCGCCTCGCATGTCCCGGCTCATTCCTGTCAATCATCGCTCGGTCCTGGCGCTGGCCGTGCCGATCATGCTGGCCAACGTCTCCGAGCCGCTGATCGGCATCGTCGATACCACGGTCATCGGCCAGTTGCCTGAAAGCTACTATATCGGCGCCGTGGCGGTGGGGACCCTCATCTTCTCCTTCGCCTACTGGGGCTTCGGGTTCCTTCGCATGGGTACCGGCGGGCTGGCGGCGCAGGCCTTCGGGGCCGGCGATGCCGACGAGCTGGCGGCCGTGGCGTCGCGCGCCCTCATCATCGCGGCCGCGATCGGGGTGGCGTTGCTGATCGTCGCGCCGCTCATCGCCACCCTCGCCTTCCGCCTCATCGAGGCATCGCCCGAAATCGAGCGCCAGGCGCGGATCTATTTCAACATCCGCATCGGGTCGGCACCGTTCGCGCTGGCCAACTATGTCTTCCTCGGCTGGTTCATCGGCATCGGCGCCATGCGCACCGCCTTTGCGCTACAACTGCTGCTCAACCTCACCAACATGGCGCTTGATGCCCTGTTCGTTCTCAGCTTCGGCATGGCGACGGCCGGCATCGGCTACGGCACGCTGATCGCCGAAGTGACCGCGGCGCTGGCCGGCGGCGTCATGTTATGGCGCACCATGGTCCGCCTCGGGGCGAAGCCGTCGCTGGCCGCCGCCCTCGATGGTGCCCGCATGAAAAAGATGTTCGGCGTCAACGCCGACATCATGGTGCGCACGGTGTGTCTCACCTTCGCCTTTTCGTGGTTTACCGCCCAGGGGGCCAGGGTGTCGGACACAGTGGTGGCGGCCAACGCCGTCCTCATGCAGTTCTTTACATTCGGCGCCTTCCTCATCGACGGTTTCGCGCATGCGGCGGAAGCCCTCACCGGCCAGTCGGTGGGCGCCGGCGACAGGGATCGCTACCGTCTCGGCATCCGCATTTCGTCGCTGTGGGCACTGGTGGTCGCTGCCGCCGTCAGCCTCATCATCGTCGGCCTCGGGCCTTGGCTGATCGCCGTCATGACCGTCAATGAAGCGGTACGCGCCATGGCCGGGCACTACCTGATCCTGGCGGCGCTGACACCGTTTCTGGGAGCCGCCTGCTTCCAGCTCGACGGCATCTTCATCGGCGCGACGCGCACCCGCGACATGCGCAACATGATGCTGGTGAGCGTGGTGGTGTTCCTTGTCTGCGGCTACACGCTGCTGCCGGCGATGGGCAACACCGGTCTGTGGCTGGCGCTCATCGTGTTCTTCGTCATGCGCGGCATAACGCTGGGGGTTCGCCTGCCGGCGCTGGAGCGCGACGCGTTTCGAGTCTGAGCTTTAAAGGATCGCCAGCACCGCTTCCGGCGGCCTGCCGAGGGCGGCCTTGTCGCCTTTGATCACCACCGGGCGCTCGATCAGCACCGGAAAGCGGACCATGGCGGCGATATAGTCGGCTTCGGTTGGCGATCCGCCATCCAGCCCTGCCTCGGCGAGGGCGGCCTTTTCCTTGCGGCGGATGAGGCCGGCGACCGGCTTGCCGAGTTTGGCCAGCACCGCCTTCAGTTCGGCCGCACTCGGCGGGCTTTTCAGATAGTCCCTGATCTGCGGCTCGATCCCGTGATCGCGCAGCAACTGCAGGACCTTGCGCGACGTCGAGCAGCGCGGGTTGTGCCAGATGACGATGCTCATTCGCTGTCTCCCCTCATTTTCCATTCCGCCGCGCCGCTGCCCACCGCATCGGCAAGCCGCGCATGGCCACTTTCGGCAAGGCGGGCGGCAAGGCCCGCCACGATATCGCCCACAAGGCCCGGCCCTTGATAAACGAGGGCTGAATAAAGCTGGACGAGGCTGGCTCCGGCGCGCACCTTTTCCCAGGCATCGTCAGCCGATGAAACGCCGCCAACCCCGATGAGCGGCAGGCGGCCGCCGGTCAGCCCATGGATGCGCGCAAGCTGGCGTGTGGCGAGGTCGAACAGCGGCCGGCCGGAAAGTCCGCCCTGCTCGCCCGCATACCTCGAACGCAAGACGGGGCGGGTGATGGTGGTGTTGGAGACGATCATGCCATCGATATCGCCGGCGGTGGCGACATGGGCGATATCGGCTAGTTCATCGTCGCCGAGGTCGGGGGCTATCTTCAGCAGCAACGGTGCCCGCCGCCCGTCGCGCGCCACCGCCGCCTCCCGCGCCGCACCGACGCGGGTCAGTAGTTGTTGCAGTTCGCTTGCCGATTGCAGCGCTCTGAGGCCCGGCGTATTGGGCGAGGAGACATTCACCACCAGATAGCTCGCCAGCTTGTTGAACTGATCGACCCCGGTTGCATAGTCGCCGATGCGGTCGGCTGAATCCTTGTTGGCACCGATATTGATGCCGACGATGCCGCCGCGCCCGGCCCGCGCCGCGAGCCGTGCCTTAACCGCCGCCGCACCTTCGTTGTTGAAGCCCATGCGGTTGATGACGGCTTCATCCTCGGTGAGACGGAAGAGGCGCGGGCGCGGGTTGCCGGCCTGCGGGCGGGGGGTGACCGAGCCCACCTCGACGAAGCCAAAACCTTGCGCCAGCATGGCATCGGGCACCTCGGCGTTCTTGTCGAAGCCGGCCGCCAGGCCCACCGGATTGGGAAAGTCGAGACCGAAGAGATGCTGTTCGAGGCCCGGCGCCCGCAGCGGGCCCGGTCCCGACGCCAACCCCGTCTTGAGGCCGGCGACGGTCAACCGATGGGCGGTTTCGGGATCGAGCCCATGCAACAGCGGGCGCAGCAGACCAAACAGCGCCGTCATGGCTCGGGCTCCAGCGGCGGCAGCACATGGGGCTCGCCATCGCCAATGGGTTGCGTCCACAAGGCAAGGGCCGGATCGAGGCGTCCATAGTAATGCGGGAACAGATCGCCGCCGCGCGAGGCTTCCCAATTCAGCGCCGCCCCGCAGTCGGCGGTGGAGAAGGCAACCAGCACCAGATCCGCCCTGCCAGCGAAATGCCGGGTAAGCGTGCCAACCAATTGAGTACCGGTCGACAAGTGGATGAACCCGTCGCGGCGGTCATCGGGCGAGCCGTCGTAGAAACCGGCGGCGACGGCCTGGTGCCAGTCCGTCGCCTGAACGATCTTGTAGATGAATGTCGCGCTCGTCATGATTTTACGCCTATATCGCATTTGGGCGCCGGCTGGATAGCGCCCGGCCCCTGACCGGAGACCGCCAGAGCCTTGCCGTTCAGCGAAACGGGGGCGGATTGCCATGGCAAATCGGTAGTGCCGGGATAGGTTGAACTGCCGTCCGTTTTCCGGTATTGTTTTCCTAGTACAGGCGTATATGTTTAATTTCTTATGCGATTGACCAAGAGGCGACACCCAAATGTTTACCCACCGCCAAATTTGGCAGGCGATCGACACCATTGCCGAACGCTGCCACATGTCGACGTCGGCGCTGGCCAAGAAGGCCGGGCTCGACGCCACGTCTTTCAACAGGTCCAAACGCATTTCGCCCGATGGCCGCAAGCGCTGGCCGACAACGGAAAGCCTGGCGCGGGTGCTGGAGGCATCGAGCACCCGGCTCGATGAATTCGTTGCCGTGCTGGTGGGGGCCGGGGTGGATTCGATGCCGGTCAAGACCATCCCCCTCATCGGCCTCGCTCAGGCCGGCGCCGGCGGCTTTTTCGATGACGCCGGATTTCCGATCGGTGGGGCGTGGGACGAGATCGGCTTTCCGGGCGTGCAGGACGAGAACGCCTATGCGCTGGAGATCACCGGCGACTCCATGGAGCCGGTTTACCGCAACGGCGACATTGTCATCGTATCGCCGAACTCGCAGCCGCGGCGCGGCGACCGGGTAGTGGTGCGCACCCGCTCGGGCGAGGTGCTGGCCAAGGTGCTGGAGCGTCAGACCGCCAAGACGGTCGATCTGTCATCCTTCAATCCCGAGCACTCCACCATTTCGCTGCCCGTCGAGGAGACGGTGTGGATCGCCCGCATCGTGTGGGTGAGCCAGTAGCTCAAGGCTTGCTGTCGGATGCCTTCACCAGGTCGCCGTTGAGTGCCCGGGCGATAAGCGCACGGGTCTCGGCAATGCCGTAGAGCGCCACGAAGGAGCCGAAGCGCGGACCTTTCTCCTCACCCAGCAGGATCTGGTAGAGGGCATTGAACCAGGCGTGCGCTACCCCGGTCGAGCTATCCTTGAGGGTGGTCTTGTAGGGGTCGCGCCGTCCGACGTCGTAGACCGCCACCTGGATGGCTTCCGGCGTTGCATCATCCGGCAGCGCCGCCAGCGCCGCCGACAGGTCGGCGAGCGCGGCGCGTTCGCCCTCGTCGGCCAGCCGGTAGCGCTTCTGCGGCTTGACCAAATCCTTGAAGTAGCGAATGGCGTAGCCGGCAAGCTCGTCGAGGACGGGATGGTTTTCCGGCGACACGCCTGGCCGATAGCGGCGGATGAAGCCCCACAACACGTCCTTGGTCTCGGCGTTGGCGACGGCGGCGAGGTTGAGCAGCAGTGCAAAGCTCACCGGCATGTCGACGGTGGGCGGGTTGCCGCCGTGGATATGCCAGACCGGATTGGACAGACGCTGCTTTTCATCCTGGCGATCATAGGCCGACAGGTGGGCGAAATATTCGTCCACGGCGCGCGGGATGACGTCGAAATAGAGCCGCTTGGCCTCGCGCGGCTTGTGATACATGAAGAGTTCCAGGCTCTCCGGGCTGGCATAGGCGAGCCAGTCGTCGATGGTGAGACCGTTGCCCTTCGACTTGGAAATCTTCTGGCCGGTCTCATCGAGGAACAGTTCGTAGTTGAAGCCTTCCGGCGGATCTCCCCCCAATGCCCGGCAGATCTTTCCCGACAGCTTCACCGAATCGATGAGGTCCTTGCCCGACATCTCGTAATCGACGCCAAGCGCATACCAGCGCATGCCCCAGTCGGGCTTCCATTGCAGCTTGCAGTGTCCGCCGGTGACCGGTGTCTCGAAGCGCTTGCCGGTTTCGGGATCGCGCCACACGATGGTGCCGGCTTCGGTCTTGCGTTCATCGATCGCCACCTGCATCACCTGGCCGGTTTCGGGATGGATGGGCAGGAAGGGCGAATAGGTCTGGGCCCGCTCGGCGCGCAGCGACGGCAGCATGATCGCCATCACCTCGTCGAAACGTTCGAGCATGCTCACCAGGGCGGCATCGAAGCGGCCGGAGGCATAATAGTCGGAAGAGGATGCAAACTCGTAATCGAAGCCGAAGCGGTCGAGGAACGAGCGCAGCATGGCGTTATTGTGGTGGCCGAAGCTTTCATGCGTACCGAACGGGTCGGGGATGCGGATCAGCGGCATGCCCAGGTATTTCGTCACCATCTCTTTGTTGGGGATGTTGTCGGGCACCTTGCGAAGCCCGTCCATGTCGTCGGAAAAGCACAGGATCCGGGTAGGGACGTCGCTCAGCAACGAAAAGGCATGGCGCACCATCGAGGTACGGGCGACCTCGCCGAAGGTGCCGATATGAGGCAGGCCGGACGGCCCGTAGCCGGTCTCGAACAACACTTCGGCCGGCGCGGTGGAGCGCCTGCCGATGCGCTCGGCGATCTTGCGTGCCTCCTCGAAGGGCCAGGCGCGGCTGGTTTCGGCTTCGCGCCGCTCATCGTTTGTGGCCATCATGAAGGCTTCTCGCTCTAGGGTCTGTTGAGTATCACGGTTGCGGCGCAACCGTGATACTCAACAGACCCTAATCCATCGTCGGGAGACATTTCTATAGGGCGCAACGGCGGAGGAGTACAAGCCGCAAGCCCCTCGCCAACGACGGTGCCGCAGCCTAGGCTTTCCTCCTTCCCCCTTTGAGTCGCAACCATCGGATAGTTCTCGAAACCCGATCATGCCCCCCGCCGCGCCGCCATTGCCCCATCCCCTGCTCGTGGCCGACGGCATCGGAGCGATTGTCGCCGACCCGGCGGGCACAACCGAGTTCCTGTTGGCCGATGCGGCGCTGGAGCGGCTGGCCGCGGCACCGCATGTGGTCTGCCACGCAGTGCACCTGATCGAGCGACTTGTGCATGCCGGCGATGCTGACAGGGCGTTGATTGCCGGCGCCCATGCCCGCCGCCACTTCGACGTCGCCGAACTCTTCGCCTTCACCCAGCCCGCCGTCATGGCAACGCCCACGGTGAAAGGCTTTTCAGCAGCCCTCGGGCTCTCCATCACTGGCGATGACGCCGCCGCGATGCCCGGCCTCATCGCCCACCTCCTCGACCGTCTCGCCAGTCCGCATCTGCCGGCGCCGCGCGAGACTCTCGAGGCCGCGACCTTCCTGCAACGCTCCAACTGGCCATGGGCCGAGGTGGCCATCGCCGCCATCCGGCAGGGCAGCCCCGGCATCGAGGTCCCCACTTTCATCAACGGCCTCAATGTGTGGGACCGGATCGAGGACTGGCCCGATGACGGTCCGCGTCCGCCTGGCAGCCATCAGCCGGTGGAGCCGGACGAGGCGCAAGCCTATCTGGCCGAACTGTTAGGCCCCGACGCCGAGGCGCGGCCGCAGCAGATGGCCTATTGCGGCGAGGCGGCCGGGGCGTTTGCGGCGCGCGAAAGCCGAACGGAAAATCATGTGCTGCTGGCCGAGGCGGGCACCGGTCTCGGCAAGACGCTCGGCTACCTGGCGCCCGCCTGGCTGTGGGCCCGACGCAATCAGGCGCCGGTGTGGATTTCCACCTACACTAAGAACCTGCAACGCCAGCTCGAACAGGAAAGCCGCCGCCTGGTCCCCGACCCGGCCGAGCGGCGCCACCGCATCGTGGTGCGCAAGGGCCGCGAGAACTATCTCTGCCTGCTCAACCTGCAAGAAGCGGTGGGGCGCATGGGCGGCAGCCCGCGAGGGAGCCTCTTGGCGGTGCTGGTCACGCGCTGGGCCCGCTTCAGCCGCGACGGCGACATGGTGGGCGGCGACTTTCCCGCCTGGGCATTGACGCTGGCCGGCGATGCCGACATGCGCACCCCCAGCCCCATGGCCCTCGGCCTCACCGACCGGCGCGGGGAATGCATCTACGCGGCCTGTGCCCACTACCGCAAATGCTTCATCGAAAAAACCGTGAGGGCGGCGCGCAAGGCCGATATCGTAATCGCCAACCATGCCCTCCTGCTGCATCAGATCGCCGTCGACCAGGTGTTGGGGGCGCCCGCCGTGGAGGAGGACCAGGAGGCCTCGCCGGGGCGCACGCGTATCGTCTTCGATGAGGGCCATCACCTGTTCGATGCAGCCGACAGCGCCTTTTCCGGCCACCTGACCGGCATGGAGACCGCCGAGCTCAGGCGCTGGATCCGCGGTCCGGAAGGGCGAGGCAGGCGAGGCCGCGGCCTCGCCGAGCGGCTCGGTGATCTGATTTCCGATGACGAGACCGCCGAGCAACACCTCGAAACGGTGCTCGACAAGGCGCTTTCGCTGCCCGGCGGCGGCTGGATGAATCGCATTTCCGGCGGCCAGCCGCAGGGCTTGAGTGAAGCCTTCCTGGCCCTCGTCGCACAACAGGTGGGCGCCCGCACCGAATCGCGCGGCGGCCATGCGGCAGAGACCGATTGCCGGCCGTTCATCGACGGGCTGGCGGAGGCGGCCGGTAACCTGGCAGCACTGCTCATCGACCTGAAGCGCCCCATGAGCGCCCTGGCCCGGCATCTGGCCAAACGTCTCGATGAGGACGCCGCCGACCTCGATTCGAGCGAGCGCGCCCGCATCGAAGCCTTGTCGCGATCCCTCCTCAGGCGCAGCGAACTGATGATCGGCGGCTTCGTCGACATGCTGGGGCGTCTCCTGGAAGACCCCGATGCGCGGTTCGTCGAATGGTTCGGCATCGACTACCAGTTCGGCCGCGAATTCGACATAGGCCTGCACAGCCACTGGCTCGACCCGACCGAGCCGCTGGCAACAACCGTGCTTTCCCGTGCCGACGGGGTGATCATTACCTCGGCCACCCTCAAGGACCGCCCGCCCGAGGCGCCGGACGACTGGCGTCATGCCGAGATGCGAACCGGCGCCGTGCATCTGCCGTATGCGGTGCGCCGCACCACCCATGCATCGCCCTTTGACTATCCGGCCGCGGCGCGGGTGCTGGCGGTCAACGATGTGGCGCGCGGCGATATCGACCAGGTGGCGGCGGCCTACCGCGAACTGTTCCTCGCCGCCGGCGGCGGGGCGCTGGGCCTGTTCACCGCCATTGCCCGCCTCAGGCAGGTGCACGCCCGCATTGTCAAGCCGCTGGCACGCGCCGGTCTGCCGCTTTATGCCCAACATGTGGACCCCATGGATCCGGGCACCCTGGTCGACATGTTCCGGGTCGATGAACATGCCTGCCTGCTCGGCACCGATGCCATGCGCGACGGGGTGGACGTGCCGGGCTCATCGCTGCGGCTGATCGTGCTGGAGCGGGTGCCGTGGCCGCAGCCGACCATTCTCGAGCGCGCCCGGCGCGGAGTGTTCGGCGGCAACGCCTATCAGGACATGGTGGTGCGCCTGCGCCTCAGGCAGGGCTTCGGCCGCCTCATCCGCCGGGCCGGCGACCGCGGGGTCTTCGTCATCCTCGATCCGCGTCTGGCCTCGCGCTTCCAGACCGCCTTTCCCGACGGCTTCGGCATCACCCGGCTCGGCCTGATCGATGCCATCGACACGGTGGCGGATTTCTTGCAACCCTTGCGCAAGTGACCCTTGAGACCCTATCTAGCGCCTGCAACAGGAACCGGAGACGATAACGTTCATGGCAAACACCATCAGCCCCGAGCAGGCCCTCATCTACGTCATGGTCACCATGACGGCGGTCGACGGACGCATGGGCGACAAGGAAATGATGCGGGTCGGCCGGCTGGTGCAGGGGCTGCCGGTGTTCCGCAAGTTCGATCCCGAACGGCTTACCCACGTGGCGCAGGAATGCGGCGACATCCTGCAGGAAGACGACGGCCTGGAAGCCTTGCTCGGGCTGGTGGCGGAGGCCCTCTCCGGGCGCTTGCGCGAAACCGCCTATGCCCTGGCGGTGGATATCGCGGTGGCCGACCTGGAAGTCGGCGGGCTGGAGATACGCCTGATGGCAAGGCTGCGTGATGCACTCGGCCTCGACAAGCTGGTCACCGCCGCCATCGAACGGGCCGCCTCGGCGCGCTTTCAGACGGTGGACTGAAGCCGCCTCACGAACCCGGCAATCGCCTCAGCGCCCGTGGCGATATTTCCAGCAAGCGTTTGTCCCGAACGCTTGCGCGGCTCGAACGAGTGATCGCCATCGGCCAGCCAGTGAAGGGCGATTTTCGGCGACAGGTGCATCGCCTCGACCTCGTCGCGCCCGCCGAAGGGATCGCGTTCGCCCTGCACGATGAGGGCTGGCGAACGCAAGGTTTCCAGATGAGCGGTGCGCAATTTTTCAGGTTTGCCGGGCGGGTGAAATGGATACCCGAGGCACACAAGGCCCGGGCCTCGATCACCCGTTCTCAGGGCATCGACAATGCGGCTCGCCACCCGGCCGCCCAGCGATTTGCCGCCGATGGCGGTGACGGGACGGGGGAATTGCTCCAGAAAATCGCGGTATTCTGATTCCAGGCGGGCAATCGGCGGTGGCGGCGATCGCTTGCCGCCGTCTCGCCGGGCTGCCATGTAGGCGAATTCAAAGCGGGCGACTGCGATGCCGTGGCCAGCCAGGGCGGTGGCAATTGCCTCCATGAAGGACGAATCCATGCCCGCCCCGGCGCCGTGCGCCAGCACCAGGCAGGGACCGCTTTCAGGACCGCTGACCAGCATCGGTGGCGCCGCGGCTGGCTTCGTCACCATGGGCTTTCGGGAAAATAGCGCCGGAAGATGGCGGCGTAGGTGCCGTCCTGCTGCAGCCGGTCAAGACCGTAATCGAGGGCCTTCAGGAGCTGATGGTTGCCGCGCTTGACGGCGATGGTCATGGCCGGGCTGAACGTTGCCTCGTCCACGTAGGCGCCCCTGACCAGCCGGCAGCAGTCGCGGGCCTCGGAACCGGCGATCCAGAACATCAGGCGCACGGCATCATCGAACATGGCATCGATGGCCCCGGTCCGCAACGCCTCCATGGCCTCGGTCTGGGTGGCGAAGGGGCGGATGTTGGAGTGCACAAAGGTCGCCTTGAGCCAGGCCTCGTGGGCAGAACCCGCCATGACGCCGATGCGCTTGCCGGCCAGGGTGTTCACGTAGGGCGGCTTCAACCTGAATTGCGAGCGCACCGCAAAGCGCGCCATCGGCCGGTAGAAGGCGCGGGTGAAGTCCAGCTTTTCGGCATTTTGGGGTGTCATCCTGATACCGGCGATGGACGCATCGGCCTCGCCGTTCGCGACGGCGTCGGGTATGTCGTTCCAGGGCTTTACAGCGAATTCGCAGACGAGATGCAGTTCGCGGCAAACGGCATCGGCGAGTTCGACATTGAACCCGGCAAGCGTGCCCTTGGCGTCGAGAAAACTGAACGGCGGAAAATCCCCATCCGCCAGAAAGCGCACCGGACCGAGATTGTGCAGATCGGGCGCCGGAGCATCGGGAACCACATGGCGAAGCAGAGGCACGCCATAGGCATCAGTGGTGGCCCGGGCAGCGGCCCTCGCCGCCGGCATCATGGAGATAGCCAGGACCAGCAAGCCGGCAACCACAGCGACAAGCTTACCGACGGGTGACGGGTGCCGCATGCAAAATACCTTTCCCAACAAGCCACCCCCGACAGCCATCTCCTAGCCCATAGGCCGCGCAAATGGAATCACCTCGCGCCGCAAACCAAGTTATTGCCCCCATAGCGTGTATTTTCAGAATTTCTACCAAAGAGAGTAATAGTTCAATACCGGATAAAGGTCGTAGACGTGCAGAATAATTGAATGACCAAAATAATTTGATGATTGTGTAGACTCAACTTTGAATTGCAGCGCCGCTGTGGTGAAATGAAGATTGGGCAGGCGCGAAGCCACCGCTCATCAAAGCTCTGCTTGGCAAAATGCCAGGTATCGTGACGGTTCAAACATCGATTCTGCTGCGAGGGCAGGATCGAAATCACGTTTGTTTGCCTTGTCTTTGGCGACGCGAGGCACATGGACGAGGTTACATTGGGGGCAGTCATTGGCGGGGCGATCTTTCATGGCGGGAACGGCGCGGCGCATTGAGGCCGTGTACCGCGATGAAGCGCACGATGTGCGGTTCGGACGGCGCGATCTGCATGCCGCGCTGCTGCGGTTGACGCCCGAGGAAGAAATAGAAGCCCTCAGATATCGCTATGTGCCCATCGCCTGGGAGCCCGGCCGCACACTGCATGTGGCGGCCGACGCCATGGCCGAACGGCGAGCCGGGGCGCGAGGCCGGACGGTCATCGGGCGGGTACCGCCGGGCGAACTCGCCGCAGCGCTCGAAGCCGTCTTCGGCCAGGCGGCGGTGCAGGAGGCAACCTGGGGGCTGGTTGAGCGCACCGCCCGGTTTTCCGCCAACCGCCGGCTGGTGCCGGAACAGACCCTGACCATCGGCCTCATATTTGCGGCGCTGGCGGCGGCAGGTCTGCGCGCACCGTCCGCCACGGCCTTGTGCCTGGCCGGCATCGGCGCCGCCGGATTCCTAGCCGTCGTTGCCCTGCGTCTTTTCGCCCTGCTGCCGCCGGTGCGCCGGGTCGCCCTCAGGCCCGTGCGGCTGGCAGCCGACGACCTGCCGATGTACACCGTCCTGGTGCCGCTGGTGCATGAAACGGCCGTTCTCGGCCAACTCATGGCCGGGCTGGAAGCGATCCGCTACCCGCGCGCCAAGTTGGACATCAAGCTCATCCTGGAAGAGAGCGACATCGAGACCCGGCTTGCCGTGGTGCGCCTCGAGATCGGGCCGCCCTTCGAGGTGCTAACCGTGCCGTCCTACGGGCCGCAGACCAAGCCCAAGGCGCTCAACTACGCCCTCGCCTTCGCGCGCGGCGACCTGGTCACCATTTTCGATGCCGAGGACATTCCCCAGCCACGGCAACTGTTGCACGCCGCCGCCCTGTTCGCCGGCGCCCCGCATACCACCGCCTGCCTGCAGGCAAGGCTTGCCTTCTACAACCCGGCAGAGAACTGGCTGACCCGCGGTATTATGGCGCAAATGCCACAACTTTTCGGTTGCCCTGAGCTAGATCGACGCTATCCCCAATGGCATGAACACTCTCGGAAATAAATACGCATTTGCCGCCCTCAAATCCAAACGCGCCGAACTGTCGGCACAACTCAAATCTGCCGTATTGGAGCCTATCCAATGATGGCAGCTAAAGGGGGTAAAGCGGTCGCGCATGTCCGCAATTCAAATCGGCAGCTTTTGACCCCAGCCCGACATTGAACATTCATGCCGTGAATCCAATGGGGGTTCATGGACGAGCGCCTTGCTACGATTGGGTTCTGACCCTAGGCGTTGAAAGTTTGCGAGGTTGCCATTCAGATCGGTGTTGTAGGGGCACGCCGCCTTTAGATTATGCAACCCGCCGCCATTGGGGCGCGCGTTTTTCGATGAAGGCGCCGATACCTTCTTTGGCATCGCGGGCAAGCATGTTTTCCACCATAACGTCTGATGCGTAGGCATAGGCCTCCGACAGGGTCATCTCGCGTTGCGCGTAAAAGGCGCGTTTTCCGGTGGCGAGGGTCATGCTGGACTTGGATGCGAGCTTGCGCGCCGTCTCCATGGTGGCGTCCCGCGCGGCCTCGGGCGCAACGACACGGTTGACCAGCCCGATTTCCGCCGCCCGGCTTGCGGCGGTCATGTCGCCGGTCAGCAGCATCTCCATGGCGTGCTTGCTGGCGACATTCCGCGACAAGGCCACCATCGGGGTGGAACAGAACAGACCGATATTCACGCCCGGCGTACTGAACATTGCCGTCTCTGATGCGATGGCGAGGTCACAGCTCGCCACCAGCTGACAGCCGGCGGCGGTTGCGATTCCGGTGACCTCGGCTATGACGGGCTTTGGGCAATTCACGATCGCCTGCATGACGCCGGAACACAGCGCCATGATCTTGGTGAAATAGGCCCTTCCACCGTCCGGACCGGCACGGCCGGCCGTCAATTCCTTCAGATCATGTCCCGCGCAGAAGGCCGGACCGTTTGCGGCCAGAACGATTACGCGCACCGAGGGATCACCGGAGGCCTCGGCAAAGGCAGCGCCCAGTTGCCCCAGCATCGTTTCGGACAGGGCATTGCGCCGCCCGGTGTCATTCAGGGTCAGGCGCAAGATGCCGTCGTCATCCAGATCACGCAGCAGAATAGAGTTTTCTTGCACAGCCAAGCTCCTCTTCCGGGGTTGACAGAATGTTGATTTCGACACTGTCGGCGAGCGTGTTGGCGATGAAGCAATAGCGATGCGCGCGATGTTGCATTTCCGCCAGCTTTGCCTCGTCGACCGAAAAGCCGGTGTCGAAACGCACGACCGGATGCAGATCGATCCGTGTGATCGACATCTGCCCCTTGGCGTTCTTGCCAAGATGGGCAACAGCGCGATCGTAGTAACTTGCAACCGGCCACTTCGCCTTGGCGGCCAGTGCCAGGAAGGTCATCATGTGGCAGCTGGACAAGGCGGCCGCCAGGGCCTGCTCAGGGTTCGTGTTGCCCGGATCGCCGCCCCAGTCAGGCGCGGCATCCACCTGGATCTTGCAACTGTCACTGTACTGAACGGTATGTGCGTTCGAGTAATTGCCCGCCGTCAGTTCAGGCTCCAGGCGCTGCCAGTGCAGGTCGATCGAAAGGTCGGACATGTTTAGGCTCCCTGATTTGGCCGGGGCGCTCACGCAGCGGCGAGTTTTTTCTGGGGGTCGTAGAAAGGGCGCCCCACAATCACGGCCCGGGCCGGGCCGCGACCGGCGACAACTTCGACCTCCGCGCCGACAAAGGCAGAATCCGCCGCGACCATTGCCAGAGCGATGTTCTGTTCAAGCCGGGGCGAATAGACGGCGGAGGTGATCTTGCCGATGGCGGCGCCATCCTTGTGGACGGGCCAGAATGTGGTGTTGGGCCCTTTCAGCGGCGCGCCGTCGATGATCAACCCCACTTGCTTGCGGCGGACACCTTCCGTCCGGATGCGCCGCAACGCGGCCTTGCCGATGAAGTCGGCTTCCAAGTCGAGGTTCACCAGCCGGTCAAGCCCGAGCTCATAGGGGTTCGTGGTGATGTCCGCATCGGCGTGATACGAAAGCATGCCGCCCTCGATGCGGCGGATCGAGGAGGTGTGGCCGGGCTTGAGACCAAACGGCCTCCCCGCTGCCATGATCTTCTCCCACAGTTCGTCGCCGCGCGACCCGTCCCGCAGGTAAAGCTCGTATCCCAGCTCGCTGGACCATCCGGTGCGCGACACGATCAGCGGAATGCCTTCGAGTTCGACCTCGCGCAGCCAGTAGTAACGCAGGTCCATGATGCTGTCGCCAAACAGCGCCTTCATCACTTCACCGGATTTCGGGCCCTGCAGCTGCAGCGGCGAGACGTCCGGTTCGCGGATCGTGACATCCATGCCCGAATGCACGGCCACGCCTTGTGCCCAGAGCAGGATGTCGCTGTCGGCCAGCGAGATCCAGAAGTGGTTTTCCGCCAGGCGCAGCAGGACCGGATCATTCAGGATGCCGCCGTCCGCATTGGTGATCAGGATGTACTTGCACTGCCCGATCGCCATTTTCGTCAGGTCGCGCGGGGTCAGCATCTGTGTGAAACTGGCGGCATCCGGCCCGGTGATCTCGACTTGGCGCTCAACCGCCACGTCACAAAGGATCGCGTCGTTCACCAGGTTCCAGAAGTTCTGTTCCGGATCGCCAAAATCGCGCGGGATGTACATGTGATTGTACACCGAAAACCCCAGTGCGCCCCAGCGGACGGTTGCATCGAAATAGGGGGATTTGCGGATTTGCGTGCCGAACCCGAAGTCGCTTGATTGTGTCATTGTCTTCGCCCTTGCTCACCAGCGGTACGATCCGCCGTCGATTGCCTGGAACGGGCGAATATCTACCAGAAGAGGCGCACGGGGTTCGGACTGAAAATCTGCGGGTGGAAGACCAGGCGGACTGTTGTCGGGCGTCCTCCAGTCCGTTCAGTCGGGCGGCATCAGTTGCCGGTCTTGGCGGTCAGTCCGGCAAGTTTGGGCGGCTCGGATTTGACCTCGCGCGTCACGATGTAGGTCATGTAGCGATCGATCCCCAGTTCAGCCGCAAGCAGGGATTCCATCAGGTTCTGAAAGGCTGCCAGGCTCGGGCTGAAAATCTTCATGACATAGTCCATGCCGCCGCCGGTCGCGATGCATTCGGTGACCTCGTCCAGTGCGCGGATTTGGGCCTCGAAACGATCAAAATCCGATTTGCGGTGATGTGTCAGGGCGACGGTCACAATGACCTGGGTAAAATTGCCAATTCGATCGAGCGCGATGACGCCGCGATAGCCGCAAATGAAACCCGCCGTTTTGATCCTGTTCAATCGCGCCCAACACGGCGTAGGCGACAAATTGACGATCTCGGCCAACTTGGTTTTGCTCAGTTGCCCGTGCTTCTGGATTGCGCTGAGGATGCGAATATCGGTCGCATCAAGACCAAGGCTCTTCATACATTCGGGTCTTTCAATGAGCGTCACCACAAA
>Ga0315556_1000546_pt1 | contig 23499 bp, 19 predicted proteins | sample SalMarSW160310MG_FD_202112 | JGI IMG/M metagenome (GOLD analysis project Ga0315556, IMG submission 202112) | Salt marsh sediment microbial communities from the Plum Island Ecosystem LTER, Massachusetts, United States - Salt Marsh Sediment SW1603-10 ...
GGCGGCGCCGTGGACCGGGCAGAACCTGGCCGACCTCGGCGCCGAAGTGATCAAGGTCGAGCGGCCGCTCAAGGGCGATGATTCGCGCGCTTTCGGCCCGCCCTGGCTGAAGGATGCCGCCGGCAAAGACACCAGCGAGTCGGCCTATTTCGCCTGCGCCAACCGCGGCAAGAAGTCGATCACCGTCAACCTTGCCGCCCCCGAGGGCCAGCGCATCGTGCGCGAGCTGGCCGCCAAGTGCGACGTGCTGCTGGAGAACTACAAGCCGGGCGACCTGGCGCGCTACGGCCTCGGCTACGACGACCTGAAGAAGGTCAATCCCGGGTTGATCTATTGCTCGGTCACCGGATTCGGCCACACCGGCCCGTACCGTGACCGGCCGGGCTACGACTTCATGATCCAGGGCATGGGCGGTTTGATGAGCGTCACCGGCGAGCGTGACGAGCTGCCCGGCGGCGGGCCGCAAAAGGCCGGCATCCCGATCGCGGACATCATGACGGGCATGTACGCGACGATCGCCGTGTGCGCGGCGCTCGCGCACCGGGCCGAAAGCGGGACCGGGCAGCACCTCGATCTAGCCCTCCTCGATTCGCTGGTGGCGGTGCTGGCGAACCAGGGCGCCAACTACCTCGCGACCGGTGTTTCGCCGCAGCGGCTCGGCAACGCGCACCCGAACATCGTGCCGTATCAGACCTTCAAGACGGCCGACGGCGACGTGATCCTCGCCTGCGGCAACGACAACCTGTTCCGCAAGTTCTGCGAGGTGGCGAAGTGCCAGCATCTCGTCACCGACGAACGCTTCGCGACGAACGGCAAGCGGGTCGAGAATCGCGCCGAGCTGACGGCGCTTCTGAACGACATCTTTCGCGGCCGAACCACGCACGAGTGGACCGAGGCCTTGGAGGCCGCGGGCGTGCCGAACGGGCCGATCAATACGCTCGAAGAGGTCTTCCGCGAGCCTCAGGCGGTGGCGCGCGGCCTCAAGATCGAGATCGCGCACCCGCTCGCAGGGAAAGTGGCGCTGATCCGAAGCCCGATGCGTTTCTCCGAAACGCCGGTCGAGCACGATGTCCCGCCGCCTTTGCTCGGCGAGCACACCGATGAGATTCTGCGCGACGTGCTGGGACGCAGCGACGCCGAGATCGCCAAGCTGCGCGCTAACGGCGCGGTCTGAGTCTCTGCCGGCCTGCTAGGCGGCCGCGCCGCCGGCGAAAAGCGCTTCGATCTCCTCGGCCGAGAAGCCGAATTCGCCCAGCACCTCGCGGCTATGCTCGCCGTAACACGGTGCCGGACGCGCCACACGCCCCGGGGTGGCTGAGAACTTGATCGGCAGCCCCAGCGCGCGGGTGCGACCGGCGCGGGGATGGTCGAGCTCGACTACCATCTCGCGTGCGAGCGTTTGCGGATCCGCGGCCATGTCGCCGATTGAATTGATCGGCCCGCAGGGAACGCCCTCGGTCTCGAGCAGCGCGATCCACTCCTTCACCGTCTTGCGCTCGAGCTTGGCATTCATCAGCGGCACCAGCGCCTCGAGGTTCCCCATGCGGTCGGCGTTGGTGCGAAAACGCTCGTCGGCGAGCCATTCCGGCGCGCCGAGGACGCGGGCGAGGCGCTCCCAGTTCGGCTGGTTCGCGCCGCCGATCGTGAGCCAGCCGTCCTTGGCGCGGAACGCCTGGTAGGGCGCGGAAAGGATGTGCGCCGACCCGCTCGGCCCGGGCGGGTTCCCGGTGGCGAAAAAGATCGCCGATTGCCAGTAGGTCTGCTGGATGCCCGCCTCGAACAGCGACGTGTCGACCAGCTGGCCTTCGCCGGTCTTGAGCCGATGGACGTAGGCCGAGACGACGCCCAGCGCGCCGAGAATGCCGGCGTTGATGTCACAGATCGGGCTGCCTGCCTTGACCGGCGCGCCGCCGGGCTCTCCGGTGATCGCCATCAGGCCGGAGGCGCCCTGCGCGATCAGATCGAAGCCGCCCTTGTCGGCGTAGGGGCCGCTGCGGCCGTAGCCGGAGATCGAGCAATAGATGAGCGCCGGATTGACGCTCTTGAGCGCCTCGTAGCCGAGGCCGAGCTTTTCCATGGTTCCCTGGCGGTAGTTCTCGGTGACCACGTCGGCCCGCGCGATCATGCGCTTCAAGGCTTCACGCGCGGCGGGCAGCTTGAGGTTCAGGGCGATGCCGCGCTTGTTCCGGTTCATCGCCATGAAGGCGGCGGATTCGCCGTTGACCTCCGGCCGGTTCATGCGGCGGGTGTCGTCGCCACCGGGGACGCGCTCGACCTTGATCACGTCGGCGCCCATGTCGGCGAGCAGCATGCCGCAGGTCGGGCCCGCCATGATCTGCGCGAGCTCGATCACCTTGACCCCGGCGAGCGGTCCCATCTCGATGCCTCCGGGGCTCAGGCCGCGGCGCGCTGCCTGCCGGCGTGGGCCTCGGTGAGATAGGCCATGGCCGCCTGCACGCCCTCCCGCTTCACCCCGACGCCAGCCAGCACGAGTCCCATCTCGACTCCGGCGAGGGTGCCCATCAGCGCGAGGTCGTTGAAGTCGCCGAGGTGGCCGATGCGGAAGACCTTGCCAGCGAGCTTGCCCAGGCCCGTGCCGAGCGACATGTCGAAGTGCTCGAGGATGACCTTGCGAACGCGGTCGGCGTCCTGTCCGGCCGGCAGCAGCACCGCGGTGAGCGAGGCCGAGTACTCGGCCGGGTCGAGCGCGAGCACCTCGAGCCCCCAGGCGCGCACCGCGCGCCGGGTGGCTTCGGCGTGGCGCTTGTGGCGCGCGAAAACGTGTTCCAGGCCCTCCTCTTCCAGCATGGCGATCGCTTCGCGCAAGCCATAGAGAAGGTTGGTCGCCGGGGTATAGGGGAAGAAACCCTTTTTGCCGCTGGCGAGCATCTCGTCCCAGCTCCAGTAGCTGCGCGGCAACTTGGCGGCCTTCGAGGCGGCAAGCGCCTTGGGCGAGAGGCAGTTGAAGGAAAGCCCGGGCGGCAGCATCAGGCCTTTTTGCGAGCCGGCCACGGTGACGTCCACACCCCACTCGTCATGGCGATAGTCGATCGAAGCGAGCGACGAGATAGTGTCGACCATGAACAGCGCCGGGTGTCCCGCGGCGTCGATGGCCTTGCGAACCTCGGCGATGCGGGAGGTCACGCCGGTCGAAGTCTCGTTGTGCACCACGCAGACGGCCTTGATCGCGTGTTTCGCGTCGGCGCGGAGCCGTTTTTCGACCGCCCCCGGGTCTGCGCCGTGGCGCCAGTCGCCCGGCAGAAACTCGACCTGCATCCCAAGCCGCGCGGCGAGCCGCTGCCACAGGGACGCAAACTGTCCGGTTTCCGCCATCAGCACCGTGTCGCCCGGCGACAGGGTGTTGACGAGCGCCGCTTCCCAGGCGCCCGTGCCCGAGGCGGGATAGATCACCACGTCGCTCTGCTCGGTCCGAAAGATGCGCTTCATGCCGCTCAGAACCGACGTACCCAGCTCGGCGAATTCCGGGCCGCGATGATCCATCGTGGGCATGTCGATCGCGCGCAGGATCCGGTCCGGAACGTTGGTCGGCCCGGGTATTTGCAGGAAATGACGTCCGGCGATGCGAGGCATAGACCCTCCAATTTGCATGCAAACGCAGAAATGCTGCGCAGCAATGGCCTGCAGTAGAGATCTTTCGGGTTGAATTTTGCATGCAAAGTGCCCTAGAATGCAAGCATGGGATCCATCGAGCCACTCGGGCTCTCCCCGATCCGTCGGCCGCTTCACGCAGAGACGGTCGACCGGCTGCGCGACCTGATCGTGCAGGGCGAGCTCGCGCCGGGGTCGAGGCTCAACGAGCGCGTCCTTACCGCCCGCCTGGGCGTCTCGCGCACGCCTTTGCGCGAAGCGATCAAGCTGCTCGCGACCGAGGGCCTGGTCGATCTGCTGCCCAACCGCGGCGCGGTCGTGGCCCCGATCGACCCGGCGCGGATCGCCGAGACGCTCACCGTCATGGGGGCGCTCGAGAGCCTGGCCGGAGAGCTCGTCTGCGCTCAGGCGAGCGATGAGAGCCTGGCCGACATCCGGGCGCTGCACTACGAAATGCTTGCGATGCACGCGCGCCGGGACCTGGACGGATACTTCCGCTACAACCAGGCGATTCACCTCAAGATCGTCGAAGCGTCAGGGAACGCGGTGCTGGCGCAGACCTATCGCCAGCTCAACGCGAATGTGCGCCGGGTCCGCTACATGGCGAACCTCTCGGCGGAACGCTGGGACGCGGCGGTGCAGGAACACGAGGCGATTCTGGCCGCGCTTAACGCGCGCGACGCGGCGCGCCTCAAGCGGCTGCTGCGCGACCATCTCGCGGCCAAGCTCGCCAGCGTGCTCGAGGCGATCGGCCAGAAGCACGCCGCGTGAGCGCCCTCGAAGCGCGGCTGCGCGGGGAAGTCGAAGGCGAGGTTCTGTTCGACGCGGCCAGCCGCGGCCGCTATTCGACCGATGCCTCGATCTACCAGATCGAGCCGCTCGGCGTTGTCGTGCCGCGCACCGAGGCGGCGGCGCGGACCGCGGTCGAGATTGCGCTTGGCGAGGGCGTGCCGGTCCTGCCGCGCGGCGGCGGGACCTCGCAGTGCGGTCAGACGGTCGGCGCAGCGCTGGTGATCGACCATTCGAAATACCTCAACCGGCTGCTCGAGTTCGACCCTGAGGCGCGCACTGCGACGGTTCAGCCGGGTCTGGTGCTCGACCAGCTGAACGCGCGGCTGCGCCCCCATGGGCTGTGGTATCCGGTGGACGTCTCGACCAGCGCCCAGGCCACGCTCGGCGGCATGGCCGGGAACAACTCCTGCGGCTCGCGCTCGATCGCCTACGGCAACATGGTCCACAACGTGCTGGCGATCGACGCCTACACCGCGACCGGTGAGCAATGGCGGTTCGGGCCCATGCAAGAGGCAAGCGGACCCGCCTCCTATCTCGAATTCGTCGCCCGCCTGCGCGCCCTCTACGAGCGCGAGAAGGACGAGATCGCGGCGCGCTTCCCGAGCGTGCTGCGCAAGGTCGCCGGCTACAACCTCGACCACCTCGGGCCGCCGCACGCCAACGCCGCGCACCTGCTGGTGGGCTCGGAAGGAACCCTCGCGTTCTTCGAGCGGCTCAAGCTCAAGCTCTCGCCCCTGCCGCCGGCGCGGACCCTGGGGGTGTGTCACTTCCCGAAGTTCTACACCGCGATGGACCTGACCCGGCACATCGTCGAGCTCGGGCCGTCCGCGGTGGAGCTGGTCGACCGCACCATGATCGATTTGGCGCGCGAGATCGACGCCTTCCGCGGTACCGTCGAGTCCTTCATCCGCGGCGAGCCGGAGGCGATCCTGCTGGTCGAGTTCTCCGGCGAGGAGGGCGGCGAGCAGCTCGAGAAGCTGCGCCGCCTGGTGCAGCTCATGGCGGACCTCGGCCTGCCCGGCAGCGTGGTCGAGGTGTCCGACGCGAAGCTGCAGAAGGCAATCTGGGACGTGCGCAAGGCCGGCCTCAACATCATGATGTCGATGAAAGGCGACGGCAAGCCGGTCTCGTTCATCGAGGACTGCGCGGTGCCCCTCGAGCATCTCGCCGAGTACACCGATCGCCTGACCCAGGTGTTCGCCAGGCACGGCACCCGCGGCACCTGGTACGCGCATGCCTCGGTCGGCACGCTGCACGTGCGGCCGGTGCTCGACATGCGCCGCGACGGGGCGGCGAAGATGCGTGCCATCGCGGAAGAGGCGAGCGCGCTGGTCAAGCAGTACAAAGGCGCCTACTCGGGCGAGCACGGCGACGGGCTGGTCCGCTCCGAGTGGATCGCGCCGTTCTTCGGCCCGCGCCTGACCGCCTGCCTCGCGCAAATCAAGGGCTGGCTCGACCCCAAGGGGCTGATGAACCCGGGCAAGATCGTCGCGCCGTCGCGCATGGACGATGCGCGGCTGTTCCGCCATCCGCCGCGCTATGCCACCCAGGTGCCGGCGACCGTCCTCGACTGGAAGGAGTGGGGCGGCTGGGACAAGGCGGTCGAGATGTGCAACAACAACGGCCACTGCCGCAAATTCGACGCCGGCACCATGTGCCCCTCCTATCGCGCCACGCGCGACGAGGCGCACCTGACGCGCGGCCGCGCCAACACGCTGCGGCTTGCGCTCTCCGGCCAGCTGCCGTTCGACGAGGCGAAGGACGCGCTCGAGCTCTGCGTCTCGTGCAAGGGCTGCAAGCGGGAGTGTCCGACCGGCGTCGACATGGCGCGCATGAAGATCGAGTACCTGGCGCATTACAACGCCCGCCACGGCCTGAAGCTGCGCGATCGGTTGGTGGCCCACCTGCCGCGCTACGCGCCCTGGCTTGCGGCCGTCGCGCCGCTCGCCAATGCGGCCCAGGCGCTGGGCAAGCGCTTCGCCGGATTCGCCGCCGAACGCTCGCTGCCCGCCTGGCGGCGCGACGTGTTCCGCGCCCCCTCCTCCCCCGCGTCCGCGAGCGGGCGCGACGTGGTGCTGCTGGTGGACACCTTCAACCGCTACTTCGAGCCCGAGAACGCGCGCGCGGCGCTGCGGGTGCTTGAGGCGGCGGGATATCGCGTGCACGAGGTGCGTCCGTCCGACGGCGGACGGCCACTCTGCTGCGGGCGCACCTTCCTTGCCGCGGGACTTGTCGACCAAGCGAAGCGCGAAGCCAAGCGCATGCTCGAGGCGCTCGCGCCCTGGGTCGAGCGCAAGGTTCCGATCATCGGCCTCGAGCCGTCATGCCTCTTTTCGCTGCGCGACGAGTTCAGCGTCCTGCTCCCCGGCACCGACGCGCTCGCGAAGCAGGCCATGCTGTTCGAGGAATTTCTCGCGCGCGAGGCCGATGCCGGAACGCTTGCGCTCGAGCTCAAGCCGGTGGCGAGCGAGGCGCTGCTGCACGGCCACTGCCACCAGAAGGCGTTCGGTGTGATGGGTGCGGTGGAGAAGGTTCTGCGACTGATTCCGGAGCTGAACGTCAAACCGGTCGAGAGCAGCTGCTGCGGCATGGCGGGAAGCTTCGGCTACGAGGCCGAGCACTACGGGATATCGATGAAGATGGCCGAAGCGAGCCTGCTGCCCGCGGTGCGCGCCGCCGCCGCCGACACGCTGCTGGTCGCGGACGGCACCAGTTGTCGCCACCAGATCGCGGATGGCACGCGGCGCGAGGCGCTGCACGTCGCGCGCGTGCTCGAGCGCGCGCTCGCCTAGGCTCGCCGCATCTTGGTCCAGGCGAACAGCACGATTCCGGCCACGATCATCGGCAGGCTGAGCCACTGCCCCATGGTCAAACCCAGTGCAAGGTAGCCGAGGAAGGCGTCCGGCTGGCGCGTGAACTCGACGAGGAAGCGAAAGCTGCCGTAGCCGATCAGGAACAGCGCCGAGACCTGGCCGCGCGGCCGCGGCTTGGACGAAAACCACCACAGGATCACGAACAGGACCACGCCCTCGAGCGCGAACTCGTAGAGCTCCGAGGGATGGCGCGGCAGCGGCCCGGCGCCGGGGAAGACCATGCCCCAGGGCAGGGTCGTGACGCGTCCCCAGAGCTCGCCGTTGATGAAATTGCCCAGCCGTCCGGCCGCGAGCCCGATCGGACAGAGCGGCGCGACGTAGTCCATCAGCGCCCACCAGTTGATCCGGTACTTGCGCGCCGCGTAACCCATCGCCACCAGTACCCCCAGGAAGCCGCCGTGGAAGGACATCCCGCCGTGCCAGACTTCAAGGATCTGCAGAGGGTGGGCGAAATAGAAGCCCGGCTTGTAGAACAGCACGTAGCCGAGGCGCCCGCCCAGGATCACGCCGAGCACCGCGTAGAAGAGCAGGTCGTCGAGCTGCTCGCGCGTCACCGGCGCGAGCCCGGCCTTGATGCGGCGCACCCCGAGCCACCACCCCGCCATGAAACCGGCGAGGTACATCAGGCCGTACCAGCGCACGGCCAGCGGTCCGATCTGGATCGCGACCGGGTCGATATTTGGATGAATCAGCACGGTAGAATCGCATTCTATCTTTCGGAGGCGGACCATGGCTGACAATCGCAGGAGCCGGCTGATCACGCAGGGCGTCGCGCGCTCGCCCAACCGTGCCATGCTGCGCGCGGTGGGATTCGGGGACGGTGACTTCGACAAGCCGATCGTCGGCGTGGCGAACGGCCACTCGACTCTGAACCCCTGCAACGCCGGCATCCAGCCGCTCGTCGATCGCGCCATGGCGGCGCTCGAGTCCGCGGGCGCCAAGCCGCAGGTCTTCGGCTTTCCCACCGTCACCGACGGCATCGGCATGGGCACCGAGGCGATGAAGTATTCGCTCGTCTCGCGCGAAGTCATCGCCGACGCGATCGAGACCTCGGTCAACGGCCAGGCGATGGACGGCGCGCTGGTCGTCGGCGGCTGCGACAAGAACATGCCGGGCGCGATGATGGCGCTCGCGCGCATGAACGTGCCCGGCATCTTCGTCTATGCCGGCACCATCAAGCCGGGAAAGTGGAAGGGGCAGGACCTCACCATCGTCTCGGCCTTCGAGGCGGTGGGCGCCTACAGCGCCGGCAAGATGAATGACGAGGATTTCATCGGCATCGAGAAGAACGCCTGCCCGTCGGTCGGCGCCTGCGGCGGACAGTACACGGCGAACACGATGAGCTCTTCCTTCGAGGCGCTGGGCATGAGCCTGCTCGGCTCAAGCCAGATGGCTTCGCCCGACCCGGAGAAGGCCGACTCGGCCGCGGAATCGGCGCGCGTGCTGGTGCAGGCGGTGCACAACAACCTCAAACCGCGCGACATCATCACGCGCAAATCGCTCGAGAACGCCATCGCGCTGGTGATGGCGACCGGCGGCTCCACCAACGCCGTGCTGCACTACCTCGCGATCGCGAACGCGGCCGGCGTGCGCTGGACGATCGACGATTTCGAGCGCGTGCGCAGAAAAGTGCCGGTGCTGTGCGACCTGAAGCCGTCGGGACGCTTCGTCGCGGTCGACTTCCACCGCGCCGGCGGCGTGCCGCAGGTGCTCAAGATCCTGCTCAATCACGGCGTGCTTCACGGCGAATGCATGACCATCCACGGCAAGACCATGGCGGACATGCTGAAGGACGTGCCCGACGAGCCGCGCGCCGACCAGGAGGTGATCCGTCCCTGGTCGAACCCGATGTACAAGCAGGGCCACCTCGCGATCCTCAAGGGCAACCTGGCAACCGAAGGCTGTGTGGCGAAGATCACCGGCCTGAAGAAGACCTCGATCACCGGGCCGGCGCGCGTGTTCGACTCCGAGCCCGCGTGCATGAAGGCGATCATGGCGAAGAAGATCAAGCCCGGCGACGTGATCGTCATCCGCTACGAAGGACCCAAAGGCGGACCCGGCATGCAGGAGATGCTGGCGCCGACCTCGGCCCTCATCGGCCAGGGTCTGGGCGAGTCGGTCGGCCTGCTCACCGACGGGCGTTTTTCCGGGGGCACCTGGGGAATGGTCGTGGGGCACGTCGCGCCCGAAGCCTTCGTCGGCGGCACGATTGCGCTGGTGAAGGAAGGCGACTCGGTCACCATCGACGCCAAGAAGCGCCTGATCCAGGTCAACGTGTCGGCGAGGGAGCTCGCCGCGCGCAGGAAGAAGTGGAAACAGCCCAAGCCGCGCTACACGCGTGGGCTGCTGGCGAAGTACACGCGGCTGGTATCGACGGCGTCCAGGGGCGCGGTTACCGACTCGGACTAGAACCCCGATCCGGGCTGCTGGAGAAACTCGAGCTCCTCGGGCGTGCTCGAGCGCCCGAGCGCCGCGTTTCGGTGCGGGAAGCGGCCGAAGCGGCGCACGATCTCCCAGTGCCGCACGGCATAGGGAAAGACGTCCGCAGTCTCCGGCCAGGGCGCGAGCCGGCCGATGAGTGCAATCGCCCGCCACTGGTCTTCGAGCGATTCGCTGTGCTCGAACGGCAGGTAGAGGAACAACCTCTCGACCGGCAGCATGCCCGCATCGTATCCGGACTCGATCGCGTGTCGCGCCGCGCCGAGGGCGCGCCCGTCCGAGGCGAAGGCCTTGGCATCGCCGCGATAGAGGTTGCGCGGAAACTGATCGAGCGCGATGACCAGGGCGAGGCACTCCCCCGGTAGCGCCTGCCACGCATCGAGCGCACCCGAGGCAGCCTCTTCGTAGAGCGCCGAGAATCTCGTCCGGATTTCGCGGTCGAACTCCGGATTCTTCTGAAACCACGCCTTTCTGGCCTTGCCGTAGTCGGCGCCCTCGCCGAACCAGAAGCGCAAGACCTCTGCTGCGCGAGGGTCTTTGACGTTTACCATGGGCGCATGCTGCATGAGCCGGAGGCCGCGAGCAATGCCATGCCAAACCGACTAGCGAAAGAAACTTCCCCCTATCTGCAGCAGCACGCCGAAAACCCGGTCGATTGGTATCCGTGGGGCGCGGAAGCGCTCGAGCGCGCGCGCCGCGAGGACAAACCGCTGCTGCTGTCGGTGGGCTACTCGGCCTGCCACTGGTGCCACGTGATGGCGCACGAGAGCTTCGAAGACCCCGACGTCGCGGCGGCGATGAACCGGCTTTTCGTCAACGTCAAGGTGGACCGCGAGGAGCGCCCGGACATCGACCAGATCTACCAGACGGCGCACCAGATGCTCGCCCAGCGTCCCGGCGGCTGGCCGCTGACGATGTTCCTTTCGCCCGACGGGACGCCGTTCTTCGGCGGCACCTACTTTCCGAAGCACTCGCGCTACGGCCTGCCGGGGTTCGCCGAGCTGCTCGAGCGGATCGCCGCGATCTGGCAGGAAAAGCGTGCCGAGATCGGGCAGCAGGACGTGCAGCTTCGCAGCGCGTTCGCGCGCACGGTGCCCAAGAGCGGCGGCCATCGCTCCGAATTCGACGCGACGCCGATCGGCGCCGCGCTCAGAAGCCTGCGCGAGAGCTTCGATCCGCGCCACGGCGGCTTCGGCGGCGCGCCCAAGTTTCCGCATCCGACAGACCTGGAGCTTTGCCTGCGCGCGTGGGCGAAGGAGCGCGACCAGGGCGCGCTCGAGATGGCGCAGGTCACGCTCTTGCGCATGTGCGATGGCGGGATCTACGACCAGCTCGGGGGCGGATTCAGCCGCTACAGCGTCGACGAGCAGTGGATGATCCCCCACTTCGAGAAGATGCTCTACGACAACGGCCCGCTGCTCGGGCTGCTCGCCGATGCCTGGCTGGCGACGGGCGAGGCGCGCTTCGCCCGGTGCGCCGAGGAGACCGCCGGCTGGATCATGCGCGAGATGCAGTCGCCCGAGGGCGGCTACTATTCCTCGCTCGACGCCGATTCCGAGCACGAGGAGGGAAAGTTCTACGTCTGGAGCCGTGACGAGGTGCAGTCGCTGCTCAGCTCCGAGGAATATGCGGTCGCGGCGGCGCACTTCGGCCTCGACGGGGCGCCGAACTTCGAGCGTCGTCATTGGCACCTGCGCGTCGCCAGGCCGGTCGCGGAGGCCGACCGGCCCCTGCTCGATAAGGCGCGCGCGAAGCTGCTGGCCGCGCGCGAGAAGCGCGTTCGGCCGGGGCGCGACGAGAAGGTGCTGGTGTCGTGGAACGCGCTTGCAATCCGCGGCATGGCGCACGCGGGCCGCGTGTTCGGCCGTGAAGCGTGGCTCGAGTCCGCCCGTCGCGCGCTCGGATTCGTGCGCGCGAGCATGTGGCAGGGCGGGCGGCTCCTCGCCACCTACAAGGACGGCAGGGCGCACCTGAACGCGTACCTCGACGATTACGCGTTCTTGCTCGCCGCGCTGATGGAGGTGTTGCAAGCGCGCTTTTCGCGCGACGAACTGGAATTCGCCGAGGAGCTCGCCGAGGTGCTGCTCGACCAATTCGAGGACCGCGAGGCGGGCGGGTTCTACTTCACGGCGCGCGATCACGAGCGCCTGATCCACCGGCCCAAGCCCGGGCACGACAACGCGACGCCCTCCGGCAACGCGGTGGCCGCCTGGTCGCTCGGCCGGCTCGCCGCGCTCACCGGCGAAGACCGCTACGCCCGCGCGGCCGAGCGCACGCTCGAGCTGTTCTTTCCCTTGATGCGGGAGTACCCGGCCGGCTTCGCAAGCATGGCACTGGCGCTCGACGAGGCGATCATCCCGCCCTCCGTCTTGGTGCTGCGGGGTGACCCGGACGCCCTGTCGGAATGGACGGCGCAACTGGCACGCGAGCTCCTGCCCACCACCCAAGTCGTCGCAATATCAAATGGCGTCAAAGGCTTGCCACCCGCGTTGGACAAGCCCGAGCGTCCAGAACCGGTCAACGGCTGGCTATGCCAAGGCGTTACTTGTCTGGCGCCGATGAGTGATCTCGAGAACCTGAAGGCGGCTTGCAAACAGCCGGTAATGGGGTAGCATGGCGCCCTTTCCCGGGCCGTCTGTTGCGGTGCGGGGCGAAGTATTATCCCTTTGATGCATAAGGAGCTTGTGATGAAACGCGTTGTGCTGACCCTTGCCGTTGCCGGGCTGGCGTTTGCGACCGTTCCCGCGCGGGCGGATCTCGCGATGGCCAAGAAATACAACTGCCTCGCTTGCCACGCCGTGGACCACAAGGTCCTGGGGCCCGCCTACAAGGACGTTGCCAGGAAGTACGCCGGGCAGAAGGACGCCGAGGCGAAGCTGGTCAAGAAAGTCGAGCAGGGCGGCTCGGGCGTGTGGGGCAACATCCCCATGCCCCCCAACTCCAGCGTCCCCGACGCCGACGTGAAGAAGCTCGTGAAGTGGATTCTGTCGCTTAAGTAAGCTGGTCGACTTTTTGCTTCGTCCCCAAGGGCCGGCTCCGCCGGCCCTTTTCCATTTATGATCGAGATCGCGCGATTCGTCTAGCGCTCTAATAAATTCGGGAGGCCGTATGCAGCACGCCAAGCATCTCTTTACCCTTCTTGCGACTGTCGCCGCAGTCGGCCTGACCGCCTGCGGGCAAGAGAAGAAACCCGAGGCGGCCAAGCCCCAGGCGGCCGCGCCCGCCGCGGAGTCGACGCCGACGATCGACATCAAGATCGGCCACGTTGCCCCGCTCACCGGCAGCATCGCGCACCTCGGCAAGGACAACGAGAACGGCGCGCGCCTCGCGATCGAGCAGGCGAATGCCGAGAAGATCATGATCGGCGGCAAGCTCGCGCATTTCGAGCTCATCGCGGAGGACGACCAGGCCGATCCGAAAGTCGGCACGACCGTCGCGCAGAAGCTGGTCGACATGAAGGTTGCCGGTGTCGACGGCCACCTCAACTCGGGCGTGACGATTCCGGCCTCGGCGATCTATCACCAGGCGGGCATCCCGATGATCACCGGCTCGGCGACCAACCCGCAGCTGACCGAGCAGGGCTTCGACAACGTGTTCCGTGTCGTGGGCCGCGACGATCAGCAGGGCCCGGCGATCGCCAACTATCTCGCGGCAACCGAAAAGCCCAAAGTGGCCGCCGTCATCGACGACTCCACCGCGTACGGTGAAGGCCTCGCGGACCAGGTCGCGAAGACGCTCAGGGCGGCGGGCGTGAAGGTTCTCGCGCGCGAAAAGGGCACCGACAAGCAGACCGACTGGATGGCCGTGCTGACCAAGATCAAGGGCGAGAAGCCGGACGCCGTGTTCTACGGGGGCATGGACGCGACCGGCGGACCGTTGCTCAAGCAGGGCCGCGAACTCGGGATCAAAGCGGTGTTCTCGTTCGGCGACGGCGCTTGCACGGAGAAGATGCACGAGCTGGCCGGCGCGGCCGCCGAGGGCATGCTGTGCTCGCAGGCGGGGATCCCGCCGCAAGCCGCGTCGAAGGATTTCCTCACGGCCTACAAGGCGAGATTCAACACCGATCCGATCCTGTACGCGCCGTTCACCTACGATGCGGCCAACCTGATGATCGAGGCGATGAAGGAGGCGAACTCCGCCGATCCGGCGAAGTACCTGCCCTTCCTGCACAAGATCCACTACAAGGGCGCGACCGGCTGGATCGACTTCGACGCCAAGGGTGATCGCAAGGACGCGGAAATCACGATCTTCGTCATGAAGGACGGCAAGGTCGTGCCGACGGCGGTCGTCAAGGCCGGCAAGACCGTTCCCTTCGACGAATTCATGAAGAGCATGGGCGGCGCGTAAGCCTTCCGCCAGCGATGCGGCAACGTGACGGCACCTTCGGGTGCCGTTTCTTCTTTGGCGTCTGGCGCGGAGTTTGCTAGGCTCTTTCGCGCATGGACATCTTCATCCAGCAGCTGATCAACGGGCTCACGCTCGGCGCGGTGTACGCGGTGGTGGCGCTCGGCTACACCATGGTTTACGGCATCATCCAGCTGATCAATTTCGCGCACGGCGAAGTCGTCATGATCGGCGCCATGGTCGCCTTCACCGTGATCAACGCCCTGGCGCCCTTTGGTCTGCCGCCGCTGCTGGTCGTCCTGATCGGCACCGCGTGCGCGATTCCGGTGTGCATCCTGGTCGGCTATACGATGGAACGGCTGGCCTATCGGCCGCTGCGTCACGCGCCGCGGCTCGCGCCGCTGATCACCGCGATCGGGGTTTCGATCATTCTCCAGCACCTGGCGATGCTGGTGTGGAGCCGCAACGTGCTCGCGTTCCCCCAGATCATCGACACCAGGCTCTACAACATCGCCGGCGCCACCATCACCAACGTTCAGATCACGATCATCGTCACCTGCGTGGCGATGATGGCGGCGCTGGCGCTGCTCGTGTACCGCACCCGGCTCGGCACCGCCATGCGCGCGACCGCCCAGAACCCCCACGTCGCCGGGCTGATGGGAATCGACATCGATCGCGTGATCGCCGCGACTTTTGCGATCGGCGCGGGACTCGCCGCCGTGGCGGGAGTGATGGTCGGAACGTATTACGGGATCGCCCAGTACACGATGGGCTCGATCCTGGGCCTGAAGGCCTTTGCCGCCGCGGTGCTCGGCGGCATCGGCAACGTTCCGGGCGCGATGCTCGGCGGCGTTCTGATGGGCCTGGTGGAAGCGCTTGGAGCAGGCTATATCGGTACTTACACCGATCTGTGCAAGATCTCCGGCATCTCCGAGTGGCTCACCCAGCGCTGCGCGGCCGACGGCGGGCATTTCGTTCTCTTCGGCTCCAACTACCAGGACGTTTTCGCCTTCGTGGTGCTGATCCTGGTGCTGGTGTTCCGGCCTTCCGGGATACTCGGTGAACGGGTGGGGGATCGCGCATGACGGTCACGGCGCGCCGGAAACCGGCTCCGCCTTGGGCGGCGTTGGCGGTCGTCGCGGCCGCGCTTCTCGTGCTGCCGTTTGCGATGAGCGAAATCGGGACCACCTGGGTGCGCGTCACCAACCTGGCGCTCCTCTACGTGATGCTGGCGCTGGGGCTGAACATCGTGGTCGGCTTCGCCGGCCTGCTCGACCTCGGTTACATCGCGTTCTATGCGGTGGGGGCGTATACCTATGCCCTTCTCGCCAGCCCGCACTTCGGATTGCACCTTCCCTTCTGGGTGATCCTGCCGATCGGGGCCGCAATCGCCGCGCTGTTCGGCGTGCTGCTCGGCGCGCCGACGCTGAAGCTGCGCGGCGACTATCTCGCGATCGTCACCCTGGGGTTCGGCGAGATCATCCGTATCTTCCTCAACAATCTCTCGCGGCCGATCAATATCACCAACGGGCCGCAGGGCGTCTGGGGCATCGACCCGTTCCGCATCGACGGCCTCAACTTCTCGGTCAAGCAGACGATCCTCGGGCTGTCGTTCAGCGGACCGATCAAGTACTACTACCTGCTGGTCGTCTTTGTCGCGGCAGTCATCGCACTCACTCTTCGGCTGCAGAATTCCCGCATCGGCAGGGCGTGGGAGGCGATACGCGAGGACGAGGTCGCCGCGCGCGCCATGGGGATCAATACGACCAATCTCAAGCTGCTCGCCTATGCGATGGGCGCGACTTTCGGCGGCGTCGCGGGCGGGGTGTTCTCGGCGATCCAGGGATTCATCTCGCCCGAGAGCTTCGTGCTCGTCGAGTCGATCATGGTGGTCTCGATGGTGGTGCTGGGAGGGATGGGCAACGTCTGGGGCGTGGTCCTGGGCGCCATTCTGCTGTCCTTCGTGCCCGAGATCCTTCGCTTTTCGGTCGGCCCCATGCAGCAGTCGCTGTTCGGGCGCATGCTGATCGACCCGGAGGTGATCCGGATGCTCCTCTACGGCTTCGCGCTCGTGCTGGTCATGCTGTTTCGCCCCGCGGGACTGCTGCCCTCGGCGGTGCGCAAGCGCGAGCTCGCGGAGCGCAGCGAATGAGCGAGCTCCTGGTCGCGCGCGGCGTCGGCAAGCGCTTCGGCGGGGTCCAGGCGCTGTCCGACGTTTCGTTCGCGATCCGGCGCGGCGAGATCTACGGACTGATCGGCCCGAACGGCGCCGGCAAGACCACGCTGTTCAACGTCCTGACCGGGATCTACGACGCCGACGAGGGCGAGTTCGACTTCGACGGCGCGCCGCTCGCCGGACTCAAGCCCCACATGGTGGCGGAGCGCGGGATCGCGCGCACCTTCCAGAATATCCGCCTGTTCGCCAACCTCTCGGCGCTCGAAAACGTGATGATCGGGCGCCACGTGCGCACTAGGGCGGGCGTCGTCGGCGCGTTGCTGCGCGGCCCTGAAACGCGCGCGGAAGAGCGGGAGATCGAAAGGCGTGCTCTCGAGCTGCTCGACTTCGTCGGCATCCGCGCTCGCGCCAACGATTCTGCCGGAAGCCTTCCCTACGGCGACCAGCGGCGCCTCGAAATCGCCCGGGCGATGGCCACCGACCCGAAGCTTCTCGCGCTCGACGAGCCGGCCGCCGGCATGAACCCTTCCGAGCGCCGCGCGCTCGGCGAGCTGATCGCGCGAATCCGGGACGGCGGCCTGACGGTGCTGCTGATCGAGCACGACATGCGGCTCGTCATGAAGGTTTGCGATCGCATGCTGGTGCTCGATTACGGCGAGCGCATCGCCGAGGGCCTGCCGGCGGAAGTGCAACGCGATCCTAGAGTCATCGAAGCCTATCTCGGGACACCGGCGTCGACATGAGCCTTCTCGAAGTCAAGGGCCTCGAGGTGCACTACGGCGGCATCCGCGCCGTCAAAGGCGTCGACCTCGCGGTCGACGAGGGCGAGCTGGTATGCCTGATCGGCGCCAACGGAGCCGGCAAGACCTCGACGCTGAAGGCGATCTGCGGCCTGCTGCCTTCGCACACCGGAAGCGTGCGCTACGCCGGGGACGAGATCTCCCGGCTGCCGGTCTTTCAGCTACCTCGCCGCGGCCTGGTCATGGTGCCGGAGGGGCGCGGCATCTTTCCGCAGCTCACGGTGGCTGAAAACCTCGCGATGGGCGCCTATGCCCGACGCGACACCGAGGTGGCACAGGACCTCGAGCGCATGCACGGGCTCTTTCCGCGTCTTGCCGAGCGCCGCTCGCAGACCGCGGGGACGCTCTCGGGCGGTGAACAACAGATGCTCGCGATCGGTCGCGCCCTGATGAGCCGGCCGAAGCTGTTGCTGCTGGACGAGCCCTCGATGGGGCTCGCGCCCTTGATGGTCGCCAAGATTCTCGAGGTCGTGCGCGAGATCGCGCGCCAGGGCGTCACCATTCTGCTGGTGGAGCAGAACGCGAAGCTTGCGCTCGAGATCGCCGGACGCGGCTACGTCATGGAGTCCGGCGAGCTCGCGCTCGCCGCGGATTCGAAGAGCCTGCTTGCCGACCCCAGGGTGCGCGAAGCCTACTTGGGCGAAGCCGCGGGCTGAGCCAGATCGGCCTGGGTGGTGAAGGAGTCGGCGTAGAACTCGTCTTCCGGCAGGCCGCATCGGGCGACGAAATCGCTGCGCGCCGCGTCCACCATGACGGGCACGCCGCAGGCGTAGACCTGGTGGCCCGACAGGTCGGGGAAGTCTTCCATCACCGCGCGGTGCACGAAGCCGGTGCGTCCGGTCCAGGCGTCCTCGGGCAGCGCGTCCGAAATCACCGGCACGTAGCGAAACCCGGGGTGCTCCGTCGCCCACTTGAGCGGCAGGTCGTTCAGGTAGAGGTCCTTCGGCCGCCGGCCCCCCCAGTACAGCGTCATCGGCCGCTTCACCTCTTCGGCGAGGGCGTGCTCGATCACGGACTTGATCGGCGCGAACCCGGTTCCCGAGGCGACGAAGACGATCGGCTTGTCCGAGTCTTCGCGCAGGAAGAAGGTCCCGTGGGGACCCTCGAAGCGCAGAATGTCGCGCTCTTTCATCTTGCCGAACACATGGTCGGTGAAGCTCCCGCCCGGCACGTGCCGGACGTGCAGCTGGATCAGCTCGTCGTCGTGCGGCGGGTTCGCCATTGAGAAGCTGCGCCGCGTCCCGTCGCGAAGCAAGAATTCGAGGTACTGCCCGGCCAGGAACTGCAGCCGCTCATTGGCCGGCAGCTTCAGGTAGAGCACGATCACGTCGTCGGCGAGCCGCTCTATCTTCTGCACGCGGCAAGGAAGGGTCTTGATCGGAATGTCCTTCACTGCGCCGATGGTGCGCGCCTCGAGGACCAGATCCGTCAGCGGCCGAGCCTGGCAAAAGAGCGCCTTGCCCTCGGCCTTCTCCTTCTCGGGCAGGGCCTTCTCCTGGTAGGTGCCGTAGTCGACACGGCCCTCCAGGATCCTGCCCTTGCAGCTGCCGCAGGCGCCGTTCCTGCACCCGTAGGGCAGCACGAATCCTTGCCGCAGCGCCGCAGCGAGTATTGCCTCGCCCGGCTCGACTTCGAATTCGTGCCCGCTCGGCTGGAGGGTGACCCTGAATTTGCTCATCGCACCTGCTGGTTAGAATGGTTGCATGAAACGCCTGCTGATCGCCGGCTTCGGCGACATCGCGCGCCGCCTGCGGGCGCAATTGCCGAATGGGACCGAAGTGCGTGCGCTTTCGCGCCGTACCGGCTACGACCTCGACCGGCCCGAGACGCTGGCAGACGTCGCAGATTGGCCCGACGCGGTGCTCTACAGCGCGCCGCCCCCCGTTGCTGGCGACAGCGACCCGCGCATCCCGAACCTGCTGGCGATCCTGGAGCGCGGAATTCTACCTGCGCGCTTTGTTTACGTCAGCACGAGCGGCGTCTACGGCGACTGCGGCGGCGACTTGGTGGACGAATCCCGGGCCCCGAACCCCCAGTCGCCGCGGGCGAGGCGCCGCGTCGACGCCGAACGACGCCTCCAGGACTGGTGCGCGCGGCACGGAATTATCCTGCTGGTCTTGCGCGCACCGGGCATCTACGCCGCCGACCGGCTGCCGCTCGAGCGCCTGCGCGCCGGCACGCCGGTGCTGCGCGACGAGGACGATATTTACACCAACCACATCCATGCCGACGATTTGGCGGCGGCTGCGCTGCGCGCCTTCGCCGACGATGCGCCCCCGGGGGTGTACAACGCATCGGACGACACCCGCATGAAGATGGGCGAATGGCTCGACCTGGTGGCCGAGCACGCCGGGCTGCCTCGCCCGCCCCGCATCGCGCGGCGCGAGGCAGAGGGTAGAATTCCCGCCGCGCTGCTCTCGTTCATGAATGAGTCGCGGCGCCTCGACAACCGCAAATTGAAGGAGACGCTGGGCGTGCGGCTGCGCTATCCGACGGTTCGCGACGGCCTCGCCCGCGCGAGGAGGCCTGCTTGAGCGCGCTGATGGTGCTGACCAATCTGCCGGACCGCGCCGCCGCTGAGGCACTGGCGGCGCAGCTCGTGGAACGCCGCGTGGCGGCGTGCGTAAACATTCTCTCTCCGTGCCGTTCCGTCTACCGCTGGCAGGGCGGGGTGCAGCGCGAGGAGGAGCACCCCTTGTTGATCAAGACGACGTCCGAGCGTTATTCCGAGCTGGAGCAGGCGATCCGTGCCGGACACCCTTACGAACTTCCGGAGATCGTGGCGGTCCCAATCGAACGCGGGTTGCCCGAATATCTGCGCTGGCTCGCCGAGGAAACGACCCCCGCATGAAGATTTGGATCCGACTGTTCGCAGTGCTGGCCGCGCTGACCGCTGCGCCCGCGCTGGCGCAGCTCAACCTGGGGGCAGCGTCGGGCCAACTGCTCGAGCCCGAAAAGGCCTTTCAGTTCTCTGCGCACGCCGTCGCGCCGGACGCCGTGCAGGTGGACTTCAAGATCGCGAACGGCTACTACATGTACCGCGACAAGTTCCACTTTGCGCTCGAGGCGCCGCCGGACGCGAAATTGGGCAAGCCCGAGTTCCCTGCCGGGATCACGAAGAAGGACGAGTACTTCGGCGAGATGGTGACCTACCGCAAGGCGGTAAGCATCCGCATCCCGGTCGAGCGCCCCTCCCCGGAGGCGACGACGCTGCGGCTCAAGGTGACTTCGCAGGGCTGCGCCGACCTGGGCGTGTGCTATACGCCGATGGACTCGGAGGCGACGATCCGGCTCGCCGCGATCGGCGCAGGGCCCGGCGCCGGCACGCCGACGCTCAGCGAGGGCCCCCGCTCGGTCGCGCCGGAGCCGCGCTTTTCGCTGTTCGCGAGCGACCGCGACATCGCCGCCCTGTTCCAGGGGAGCTCGTGGCTTCTGATGCTGATCTTCTTCGGCTTCGGCCTGCTGCTCACTTTCACTCCCTGCGTGCTGCCGATGGTGCCGATCATCTCGGGCATCGTCGCCGGAGAGGGCAAGAGCCTGAACAAGATTCGCGCACTCGCGCTGTCTGGCTCTTACGTGCTCGGCATGGCGGTGACCTACGCTGCGGCCGGCGTGGCCGCGGCCTACTCGGGGTCGATGCTCGCGGCCGCGCTGCAGAATGCGTGGGTGCTGGGCGCGTTCGCCCTGGTGTTCGTGTGGCTGGCACTGTCGATGTTCGGCTTCCACGACCTTCAGCTTCCCGGGTTCCTGCAGCATCACGTCACGAAAGCACATCAGCGGCTGAAGGGTGGACGCATCGCCTCGGTCGCCGCGATGGGCGCGCTCTCCGCGCTGATCGTTAGCCCTTGCGTGGCCGCTCCGCTGGCGGGCGCGCTGCTCTACATTTCACAGTCCGGAGACGTCGCGCGGGGCGGTGCGGCTCTCTTCTCCATGGCGATCGGGATGGGGGTGCCGCTCATTGCGGTCGCGGTTTCGGAGGGCGCGCTGCTGCCCAAGGCGGGGCCGTGGATGGACGGGGTGAAGAAATTCTTCGGCGTGCTGCTGCTCGCGGTCGCGATCTGGATCGTCTCGCCGGTGATCCCGCCGGCGCTGCAAATGCTGCTTTGGGCGGCGCTGCTGATCGGCTCGGCGATGTTCCTGCGTGCGCTCGACTCCCTGCCCTCGAACGCCTCCGGCTACGCGCGCCTTTGGAAAGGCGTGGGCCTGATGGCGCTGGTGGCGGGCGCAGCGATCTTGGTGGGCGCCCTCGCCGGCAGCCGCGATCCGCTGCGGCCGCTGGCGGGGCTTGCGGGGGCGAGCGCGCCGGCGGCGACGCCGACCCAATGGGTTCATGTCGATTCCATTGCCGACCTCGAAGACAGGCTGCGCGCGCCGGGTCGCCCGGTGATGCTCGATTTCTACGCCGACTGGTGCGTCTCGTGCAAGGAGATGGAGCGTTTCACCTTCAGCGATCCGCGCGTGCGGGCGAAATTCGACGGCATGCTGCTGCTTCGGGCCGACGTGACCGCGAATTCCGAGCAGCACAAGGTTCTGCTCAAGCGCTTCTCGCTGTTCGGGCCGCCGGGGATCGTCTTCTTCGATGCCCGAGGCCGGGAAATCCAGGGACTGCGAGTGGTCGGCTACCAGGACGCGGATCGTTTCCTGAAAACGCTGGCGCTCGCCACGGCCCCCTGACATGCGGCGCGCGATTGCGGGCATCGATCATGTCGTGATCGCCGTGCGCGACCTCGATCGCGCACAGGAAACCTATGCGCGGCTGGGCTTCACGCTGACGCCGCGCGGCTTCCACACCCTGGGATCGGCGAACCATTGCATCATGTTCGGCAACGATTACGTCGAGCTGCTGGCGCTGCCGGTCGAGCACCCGGCGATGCGCTACTACGCCGAATTTCTCTCGCGCGGTGAGGGCCTCGCCGCCGTTGCGCTGGCGAGCACCGATGCGGACGCCGCGTACGCCGAGTTCGCCGCGGACGGGATCGAGGCGGACGCGCCGCTCGATTTCTCGCGTCCGGTGAGGCTGGCGGAGGGAGAGCGCGACGCCGCCTTCCGCATCGTGCAGCTGCCGCCGGCGCAGACGCCGGGCTGTCGCAGCTTCGTTTGTCAGCACCGCACGCGCGAGCTGGTGTGGCGGCCCGAGTATCAGTCGCACGCCCTCGGCGCGACCGGTTTGGCGGCGCTGGCGGTGGTCGCCGAGGATCCGGTCACTGCGGCGGCCGGGTACGCCAAGTTGTTCCGCGCATCGCCGCAGAAGATCGACGAAGGACTGCTGGTTCAGACCGGAACCGCGCCCATCGCGGTGGGATCACGAGGGGGAATCGGACGCAGGCTGCGCGGCGTGGGCCTTCCGCTTCGCGCGCGTCCGCTGGTGGCGGTCGCCTTCATACGGGTCGCCGACCGAGCGCATGCCGCCGAGGTGCTGCGCCGGGGCGGATTCGACCCGGTTGCGCTGCCGGACGGATCTTTCGCCGTGAGCGCGGACAAGGCGCACGGCGTGGCGCTGGTCTTCGGCTAACGGCTCAGCGTTTTGGCGACGTCGACCGCGAAATAGGTGAGGATACCGTCCGCGCCTGCGCGCTTCATCGCGAGCAGAGATTCCGCGATGCACGACTCCGGCAGCCAGCCTCTGTCGATTGCCCCTCGCAGCATCGAGTATTCGCCGCTCACCTGATAAACGAATGTCGGCGCCTTGAATTCGTCCTTCACGCGCCGCACGATATCGAGATAAGGCATGCCCGGCTTCACCATCACCATGTCGGCGCCTTCGGCGAGGTCGAGGCCGACCTCCCATAGCGCCTCGTCCGTGTTCGCCGGGTCCATCTGGTAAGTCTTCTTGTCGCCCTTGCCCAGACTCTTCGCCGAGCCTACGGCGTCCCGGAACGGGCCGTAGAAGCCCGACGCGTACTTGGCCGAGTAGGCCATGATCTTGGTATGGATGTGCCCCGCCTTCTCGAGGGCCGTGCGAATGCGCCCGATGCGTCCGTCCATCATGTCCGACGGCGCGACCATGTCTACGCCGGCCGCGGCCTGCGCCAGCGCCTGCTTGACCAGGATTTCCAGCGTGACGTCGTTGATGATGTAGCCGCTGGCGTCGACCACACCGTCCTGTCCATGAGAGGTGTACGGATCGAGCGCGACGTCGGTCATGATGCCCAGCTCCGGGAAGCGCTTCTTGAGCTGGGCGACCGCTCTGGGGACCAGGCCCTTCGGGTTGTAGGCTTCGCGGCCGTCGCGCGTCTTGAGCTTCTGGTCGATGACGGGAAACAGCGCCAGCGCGGGTATCCGGAGCTTGAGGCAGGTCTCGGCGACCCGAAGCAGCCGGTCGATCGTCATGCGTTCGACTCCCGGCATCGACGGCACCTTTTCAGTGCGGTTCTTGCCGTCGAGCACGAACACGGGATAAATCAGGTCGTCCGCGGTGAGGGCGGTCTCGCGCATCAGCCGGCGGGAGAAGTCGTCGCGCCGCATG
>Ga0315556_1000548_pt1 | contig 23470 bp, 19 predicted proteins | sample SalMarSW160310MG_FD_202112 | JGI IMG/M metagenome (GOLD analysis project Ga0315556, IMG submission 202112) | Salt marsh sediment microbial communities from the Plum Island Ecosystem LTER, Massachusetts, United States - Salt Marsh Sediment SW1603-10 ...
AGGGAGTTGCGCCAGATCCAGGGGTCGCTGGTCGAGGCCGAGCGCAACGCCACCCTCGGCAGGCTCACGGCCAAGCTCAGCCATGAACTGCGCAATCCGCTGAATGCGCTTAACACCTCGCTCTACATCATCCGCGCCAAGGCCGGCGGCGATGAAAAGATTACGCGGGCGCTCGACCGATCGGAGCGCACGGTGCAGCGCTGCACCAATATCCTCGCCGACCTTTACGATTTCGCCATGACCATCGAAGCCAAGCCGCGCCGGATTGACCTCGGTCGCTGGCTGGGCCATGCAATTGGCAGAGCACAGGTGCCGAAGGGGGTCGACCTCAAAATCGACAATCGGCTGGAAGGTTACTTCTGCGAGATCGACGAAAGCCAGATCGGCAAGGCCCTCAACAAGATTCTAGACAACGCCTTCATGGCGGTGACCCATGAGGGTTTGGAGCGCGCTGCCCCCACTGTGTCGCTCACCGCGGCGCGCACCGGCGACCGCCTCGAGATCATCGTCGTCGACAACGGCACCGGCATGGACGAGGCAACGGCGGCACAGGCGCTGGAACCGCTGTTCTCAACCCGTGGCTTTGGCGTGGGGCTCGGCCTGCCGATTGCCGACCAGACGTTTTCACGCCACGGCGGCGGCCTGAAGCTCTATTCGCGTCAGGCCCAGGGCACCACCGTCACCTTGTGGTTGCCGGCCGGCGACGGCAAAGCGCTCGAAGCGGCCTGATCGGCCCCCTGCCGCCGATCTGACCGGAACATGGTCCGCAAGGCGTCAGCACCTGGTGGATCACTTCATGCTCTAACTTATTGCAATCGAGCAGATTCATCACGTTGGATCGCCTCGATCCAACGTGATCCGGACCTATTCGCCCCCACCGGATTTTTCCGCCTTCTTGGCGGCCGGCTTTTTCTTAGGGGCTGCCTTCTTGGGCGCATCAGCATCGCTTGCGGCCTTCTTGGGCGCCGCCTTCTTGGCCGCTGCCTTCTTGGCCGGCTTGGCAGCCTTGGCGTCGACGTGTTCGTGGCCATGGTCGTGATCGTCGTGGTCATGATCATGCTCGGCGGCGTGTTGTAATTCTTCGCGGCTCACCGACTTTTCGCTGACCTTGGCGCCGGCGACAATGTGGTCCACCACCTTCTGCTCGAAGATCGGCCCGCGTAGTTCCATCATGGCGTTGGGGTTCTTGCGGTAGAAATCGTAGACTTGGCGTTCCTGGCCGGGGAACTGGCGCACCCGCTCCATGAGGGCCTGCTGCAACTCCTCCTCAGTGACGGCGATGCCTGCCTGCTCGCCGATGGTGCCAAGCACCAGGCCGAGGCGGACGCGACGTTCGGCAATCGAGGTATATTCCTTGCGGGCGTCTTCTTCGCTGGTGCCCTCATCGGCGAAGGTCTTCTTTTCCTTTTCCAGCTCGCTCATCAGGGCCTTCCATATCTGCTCGAATTCGGCCTCGACCAGCTTGGCCGGCAACTCGACCTGGTAGGTCTCGTCGAGGGCATCGAGCACGTCGCGCTTCAGCTTCATGCGCGACATGCCTTCCAGTTCAGCCGCCATGCGCTCCTTGACCATGTCGCGAAGCTTGGCGAGGCTTTCCATGCCGAGTTTCTTGGCGAATTCATCGTCGATGGCGGTTTCGGCCGGCGCCTCGACGGCGCCTACCTTGACGGCGAATTCAGCCGCCTTGCCGGCCAGGTCGGCCACCCCGTATTCCTCGGGGAAAGTCACCTTCACGGTCTTTTCGTCGCCCGACTTGGCGCCGATAAGCTGTTCTTCGAAGCCGGGGATGAACTGGCCGGCACCCAGCACCAACTGTACGTCCTCGGCGCTGCCGCCCTCGAACGCCTTGCCGTCAACAGTGCCGACGAATGAAATGGTCAGCCGGTTGCCGTCGGCGGCCTTGGTGCCTTCGGCCTTGCCTTCATACTGGCGGTTCTGCTCGGCGATACGGCCGACGGCTTCGTCCACATCGCTATCGCTGACCGGGGCGATGAGTTTTTCCAGCTCCACGCCGGTGGTATCCTTGAGGTCGATGGGCGGCACCACCTCAAAGCTCATGGTATAGGAGAGGTCCTGCTTGCCCTCGATGATGGCATTAACCTCAGACTGGTCCTCGGGCAGGCCGATCTCGGGCTGGTAGGCGGGCTTGAGGTTCTGTTGTGACAGGGCCTCGCGGCTGGATGTGTCGACGGCTTCTTGCAACACTTCCGCCATGACCGACTTGCCATAGAGCTTGCGGAGGTGGTTGACCGGCACCTTGCCGGGTCGGAATCCCCTGATCTGGGCCTGCTTCGACATGTCGATAAGCCGCTGGCTGAGGCGGGCTTCGAGTTGGTCGGCCGGCACAATGACTTTCAGCTCGCGCCTGAGACCCTCGCTCAGCGTTTCGGTGACCTGCATTTCAATCGATCCTCAATTCCGGTGCCATTCCGGCACCATGATCCATGGTTCGTGCCGCGGCTCAGTGATTGGTCTGACCCGGGTAACAGCAAGACGCGGGCAGCGACTGGTGCGGGCGGAGGGACTTGAACCCCCACGGGGCAAAGCCCACAGGAACCTAAATCCTGCGTGTCTACCAGTTCCACCACGCCCGCATGGCCTCTTCCGAGGCCGGAGAGAGGCTCCCGGGCCGCGCAATCGGCGCCTCTATAGCAAACGCCCATCCGCGATGCCAGTGAAGAAACGTCAAGGGGCGAACACGCCTCGGGCCGTCAGGTCTGCCAACACAGCCGGCAACAACCCCGGGATATCTTCGGAAATGAGGCCGGGGCCATGATGGCGGGCCGCTTCGGCATGCACCCACACCCCAGCAGCGGCCGCCTCGAAGACGGGCATGCCTTGCGCACCGAGGCCGGCGATGATGCCGGCCAGCACGTCTCCTGCCCCTGCCGTAGCAAGCCATGGCGCATCGGCAACCGTTATCGCGGCACGCCCGTCGGGATGGGCGATGACCGTGTCGGCGCCCTTCAGGACGATGATGGCGTGCGACGCCACGGCGGCAGCACGGGCACGTTCACATTTTGAGTCCGATACCGCCGGCAATGATTTGAATAATCTGGAAAATTCCCCCTCATGCGGAGTCAGTACGGTCGCCGCGTTACGTGTCTCGATGGCCTTGAACAGTTTGCCCCCGTTGTCCGAGAACGAGCTCAAGGCATCGGCGTCGAGCACCGCGAAGGCGTTGCTTTCAAGCCCCGCCAGCACCTCTTTCCGGGTTTCCTCCCCGACACCGGCGCCGGGGCCGATGACGAAAGCATTGCGGCGGGGATCGGCCAACACCGCCTTCATGCCCTCAGACCCTTCGGCAGGGTCTAGCATGATGGCGGTCAGGTGGGCGGCATTGACAGCGAGTGCTGCAGGCGGCGAGGCAAGCGTCACCAGCCCGGCGCCGGCCCTGAGCGCTCCCATGGCAGCGAGGCGCCCTGCCCCAGTCGCCGTCGCGCCGCCAGTTACCGCCACGACATGTCCGCGGTCATATTTGTGGCCAGCAAGCCCCGGGCGCGGCAGCAACGCTCGCCACAGTCCGGGGACGTTGCGCCAGGTGTTCGGCTTGATTGCCTCCAGAACCTCGTCCGGGATGCCGATCGGCCGCAACACGGTCACTCCGCAATGCTGGCGGCCGGGCAGCAGCAGATGGCCGGGCTTCAGGCGAAAGAAGGTGACGGTGAGATCGGCTCTCATGGCCGTGCCGCGCACCATGCCGGTCGCGCCGTCGATGCCGGTGGCGATGTCGACGGCCATCACCGGCAGCGCCCGGTCGTTGACCGCCTTCACGACGTCGGCGACCTCACCACCAAGCGGGCGCGACAGGCCGGTGCCAAACAGGGCATCGACGATCAGTCCGGCATCGGCGAGCGCCGTCATCCAACGTTTTTCCAGCGAACCCGCCCAGCTAGCCGCCGCCCGTCCGGCCGCGCCTTTCAGCGACGGCCAGTCGCCGGCAAGCCAGACCCGCACCGGCCAGTCCGCGGCAGCCAACCTTCTCGCCACAACGAAGCCGTCGCCGCCATTATTGCCGGGACCGCACAGGACCGTGACCGGGCACCGCGCGAAACGCCGCGCAATTTCGTCGGCAACGGCGCCGCCTGCTGCCTCCATGAGCGTATCTACCGCGATCCCCGAGGCTACCGCTGCCGCATCGGCCACGCCCATCTCCACGGGAGTGAGGAGTTCAAGTGGCTGCCTGTTTCCCATGATCGATTGGCCTGTGAAGAGGTTGCGACGCGCTATCTCGCACCCAGCCTACACCGCACCGACCGACAGGCTCAATCCGCGTGGCGGCCAAAGCTGAGCGGCACTGTCAGGCATGCTGCCTAATTTCTAGTCACGATGCCTAATCTATAGTCAGAGTACGCTCGTCTGGAATCATCTGGCAATATATATCCTATTGATTTGGCATAATTTTCTCCTGCCTCGTTGACTGGCACGCGGCATGCAAAGGTTAAGAGCGTGTTAAGCGGTGCTTTCGGCCAGAAGGCACCGCATGGGTATTCAAGAGGGCACATGAAGAAAATCGAAGCGATAATCAAACCCTTCAAACTCGACGAGGTGAAGGAAGCGCTGCAGGAAATCGGCCTGCAAGGCATAACTGTCACGGAGGCCAAGGGCTTCGGCCGCCAGAAGGGCCATACCGAACTTTACCGCGGCGCCGAGTATGTGGTGGACTTTCTGCCCAAGGTCAAAATCGAGGTGGTGCTGTCGGACGATCTGGTGGAAAAGGCCGTCGAGGCCATCCAGCAGGCGGCCCGCACAGGACGCATCGGCGACGGCAAGATCTTCATCTCCACCATCGAGAACGCGGTACGTATCCGTACCGGCGAAACCGGCCAGGACGCACTCTAGCCAGACTGTTCGCCACCCGAAGTCGAATACCGAAACAACACCAGCTACTTCCACAGAGAGGATAACATGTCAGACGACAAGACCCCCGACGACGTTCTCAAGCTCATCAAGGACAAGGACATCAAGTTCGTCGACCTGCGCTTCACCGATCCGCGCGGCAAGATGCAGCACGTGACCTTCGACGTCAGCCTGATCGGCGAGGATACCTTTGCAGAAGGTCAGATGTTCGACGGCTCTTCCATCGCCGGCTGGAAGGCGATCAACGAGTCCGACATGACACTGATGCCGGATCCCTCCTCGGCTCATATCGATCCCTTCTATGCCCAACCGACGCTCGGCATCTTCTGCGACATCCTCGAACCCTCCACGGGCGAGGCGTATGCTCGTGATCCGCGCATGACGGCCAAGCTGGCGGAAGCCTATGTCAAACAGACCAAGACCGCCGATACGGTGTTTGTCGGACCGGAGGCCGAGTTCTTCGTGTTCGACGATGTGCGCTTTGCCACCGAGCCCTACAACACCGGCTTCAAGCTCGACTCCATCGAATTGCCTTCCAACTCCGACACCGAATACGAGATGGGCAATCTCGGGCACCGGCCGCGCACCAAGGGCGGCTATTTTCCAGTCAACCCGGTGGATTCGGCCCAGGACATGCGTTCGGAGATGCTTTCGGTGATGTCGGAGATGGGCGTCGTCGTTGAAAAGCACCATCACGAGGTGGCCGCAGCCCAGCACGAACTCGGCATGAAGTTCCAGCCACTCACCCACATGGCCGACCACATGCAGATCTACAAGTATGTGATCCACAACGTCGCCCATGCCTATGGCAAGACGGCCACCTTCATGCCCAAGCCGGTGTTCGGCGACAACGGCACCGGCATGCACTGCCACTTCTCCTTGTGGAAAGATGCCAAGCCGCTGTTCGCCGGCAACCAGTATGCCGACCTGTCGGAGGCCTGCCTCTTCTTCATCGGCGGTGTCATCAAGCATGCCAAGGCGTTGAATGCCTTCACCAACCCCACCACCAACTCCTATAAGCGTCTGGTGCCGGGCTACGAGGCACCAGTGCTGCTGGCCTACTCGTCGCGCAACCGTTCGGCCTCGTGCCGCATCCCGCATGCGACCAACCCCAAGGCCAAGCGGGTCGAGGTCCGCTTCCCCGACCCCTCGGCCAACCCCTACCTGTGCTTTGCCTCGCTGCTGATGGCCGGCATGGACGGCATCCTCAACAAGATCCATCCTGGCCAGCCCATGGACAAGAACCTCTATGACCTGCCGCCGGAGGAGTTGAAGGATGTCCCGACGGTGTGCGGTTCGCTGCGCGAAGCGATCGCCGCGCTTGATGCCGACCGCGACTTCCTCAAGAAGGGCGGGGTGTTTTCCGACGACCAGATCGAGGCCTATCTCGATCTCAAGCGCGAGGAAAACCAGCGCTACGAGATGATGCCGCATCCGGTCGAATACGACATGTACTACAGCGTGTAAGGCGCGCGGCCAGAAGACCGGTCGCCACCATCTGGGTTTCCTCCCCGGTCCGGGTGATGGTTGAAAGCAGCCATTGCCCGGACCATTTTGTTTCAACGCGGCGTGATCGGTCCAGCGGCGATGCCGCAAAATTGACATCGTTGTTGGCACGGCAAGTGTTAAGATGGCAGTTCGGCCAGCGCTGGCGAGCGACGGATTTACCGTGGCCGAACGTCTTGTTAGGCGAACCGTGCCAGGGCTGGCGCGGATTTTGGTGCTATTTGGAACTCGCTTGATGTCGTTGTTCAGACAGGTTCTTGTCCTGATTTTCCTCACCGCGATGGTCTATGGCGGTTATGTCGCCTATGGCCGGCTGATGACCGGTACCGCCACACTCAGCGACAGCCAGCAGAACCGCCGTGACGCAATGCCGGTCGAAGTCGCCGCCGCCAAAACCCGGACGATGACTTCCACCGTCGAGGCGGTGGGCACCACCCATGCCCTCAAATCGGTCGATATCCTGCCGCAGGCCAGCGGCCTCATCAAAAGTATCGACTTTGCCTCCGGCGATCACATCGAGAAGGGCCAGGTTCTGGCCGAGATGGACAGCAACATCGAGCGTGCCGATCTGGCCGAGGCCAAGGCAGCCCTGGTGCAGGCGAAACTCGCCCTCGATCGGGCGACCAAATTGCGTGCCAGCAACATCACCGCCAAATCGACCGTCGACCAGTTGACTGCCGCCGAAGCGGCCGCCGAGGCCGCGGTCGCCAAGGCCGAACAGCGTCTGGCCGATCGCACCGTCAAGGCCCCCTTCGCCGGCATGGTGGGCATGAACCGTGTCGACGCCGGCGCCCGGATCACCGATTCCACCATTATCACCACCCTCGATGATCTTTCCAGCGTGGAGATCGAGTTCGCGCTGGCCGAACGGATGTTCGGAAGCACCCATCTCGGGCAGCGGGTCGAATCGACAACGGTCGCGTATCCGGGGCGGACCTTTATCGGCAAGATCGCCGAAATCGGCAGCCGCATCGATCCGGTCAGCCGCTCGTTCAAGGTGAAGGCGCTGGTCCCCAACCCGGACAATGCCCTCAGGCCCGGCATGTTCATGCACGTGGATGTGGTGCTCGATGCCGCCGAGGCGCTGGTGGTGCCGGAGGAAGCCGTCATCGCCGAGGCGTCGTCGTCCTATGTCTACGTCGTCAAGGATGGCAAGGCGCGGCGCCAGAAGGTGACTATCGGCAGGCGGGCTTATGGAGTCGCTGAAATTCTCACCGGCCTCACCCCCGATGAACGGGTAGTGACCCGCGGCACCAACAAGCTGCGCGACGGCGCGGCGGTTGAGGTGGTCGAGGCCACCGCCGAGGTCAAGCCGTGACGTTGTCGGAGCTGTCGATCCGGCGCCCGGTGCTGGCTGCCGTCTTCAGCCTGCTTATTGTCGTCTTCGGTATCGCGGCGGTGAACCGCATCCCGGTGCGCGAACTGCCCAACGTCGATTCCGCCGTTGTTACCGTGAGCACTACCTATACGGGCGCTGCGCCGGAGATCATCGATTCCGACATCACCGAGATCATCGATTCCGCCGTCGCCGGCATCTCGGGCGTCAAGACCATCACTTCGCAGTCGCGGCGCGGTCGCAGCTACACCACCATCGAGTTCGACCTGGGGCGCAATATCGACCAGGCGGCCAACGACGTGCGCGACGCGGTCGGCCGGGTGCGTTCCAAGCTGCCGGTGGGCGTCGACGAGCCGCAGATCATCAAGAACGATTCCGAGGCCGATCCGGTGATGCGGCTGGCGGTGACCAGCGACCGCATGAGCCCGGCCGAAATGACCGATTATATCGACCGCTTCCTAAAGGACCGGCTGACCACCACCGACGGGGTCGCCTCCGTGCGGATCTACGGCGAGCGGCGCGCTGCCATCCGGGTGTGGCTCGACCGCCGGGCACTGGCTGCACGCGACATGACGGTGGCGGACGTGGCCTCGGCACTCACCCGCAATAATGTCGAGTTGCCGGCCGGTGAACTGGAATCGCGCACCCGGCTGTTCACGGTGCGCCTCAACAGCCGCCTCCACACGGTCGAACAATTCCGCAATATCGTGATCAAGCAGGTCGACGGCTATCCCATCCGGCTCGGCGCCGTGGCCGACGTCAAGCCGGGCGTCGAGGACGATACGACCATCGTGCGCAACAACGGGAAGTCCGCCATCGGCATCGCTATCGTCCGCCAGTCGCAGTCCAATACGATTGCCATCTCCAACGCTATCAGGGCCGAGATCGCCCACCTCAAGCCGACCTTGCCGCAGGGCATGAACATCTCGGTTGGCTCCGACGATGCCATCTTCGTCGCCGCCTCGATCCGCGAGGTGGTGATTGCGTTGTGCATTTCGCTGGGCCTCGTCGTGATGGTGATCGCATTGTTCCTGCGCTCGTTCAGGGCCATGCTGATCCCGCTGATCACCATCCCGGTGTCGCTCATCGGCTGCTTCTTCCTCATCTACGTGCTGGGCTTTTCGCTCAACGTGCTGACGCTTCTGGCACTGCTGCTCGCCATCGGGCTGGTGGTGGACGACGCCATCGTCATGCTCGAGAATATCTCGCGGCGGCTGGCGCTGGGCGAGACCAAGCTGCAGGCTGCGGTGTTCGGCGCGCGCCAGGTGACTTTCGCCATCATAGCCACATCGGTAACGCTGGTGGCGGTGTTCGTGCCGATCTCGTTCCTCAAAGGCGCGGCAGGCAAGCTGTTCACCGAGTTCGGTTTCGTCATGGCCTCGGCAGTGCTGATCTCCACCTTCGTGGCACTCACCGCCTGCCCGGCGCTGGCTTCCATTGTGCTCAAGACACGCAAAGTGGCGGCGGGCGAGAAGATCGTTGCGCGCGAGAGTTTCATGGTGAGGACCTACCGCAGGGCGGTGAAGACGGCGCTCGCCATGCCGCTGGTGGTGATCGTCGTCTCGGCCCTGTTCTCGGGCGCCAGTTGGTTCGTCTATCAGTCGCTGCCGCGCGAACTGACGCCGAGCGAGGATCGCAGCGTGCTGTTCATTCCCATCACCGCGCCTCAGGGCAGCTCGCTCAAATACACCGACAATCAGGCAAAGCAGCTCGACGACAAGATTTCCGCCGTCAAGAAGAAGCTCGGCATCAACACCGTCTTCACGTTCTCAGGCTTCGGCGACCGCCCCTACCACGCCTTCGTGGTGCTGCGCCTGGAACCGTGGGAGAAGCGCACCCTCACCCACCGCCAAATCATGGCCAAGCTCACGCCATTCACCCGCCAGATGACGGGCGCGCGCGGCTTTCCCGTCAGCCCGTCGGGCCTCGGCCTGCATGGATCGAGCCGGCCGTTGCAGGTGGTCATCGGCGGCCCCGACTACGAGACGGTCAAGGCCTGGGCGCAGGCGCTACAGGCCAGGGCCGAGACCAACGACAACTTGAACAATGTCGAAATCGACTTCGAGCAGAACCAGCCGCAGTTCAATCTCACCGTCGACCGCGCCAAGGCCGACGACCTCGGAATCTCGGTCGAATCCATCGCCTCGACGCTGCAAACCATGCTCGCCTCGCGCCAAGTCACCAACTACACTGATCGCGGCCGCGAATACTGGGTCATCCTGCAGGCCAAGCCCGGCGACCGCCAGACGCCGAACGACATCTCCAACATCTTCATGCGCTCGGGCGACGGCAAGACGCTGGTGCCGCTGTCCTCGCTCGTCACCCTGAGCGAAACCGCCGATGCCCCCACCCTCCGGCGCTATAATCGCCTGCCCTCCGTCACCGTCACCGCCTCGCTCGCCGACGGCTATGCGCTGGGGACCGCCATCGACTACATGTCGAAGGCCGCCACCCAGGTGCTGCCGCCCGAGGCGACCGTCAGCTTTGCCGGCCAGTCGCAGCAATATCTGGAGACCTCCTCGGGCGTCGCCATCACCTTCGGGCTGGCCATTCTCATCGTGTTCCTGGTGCTCGCCGGCCAGTTCGAGAGTTTCATGCATCCTCTGATCATCATGCTGTCGGTGCCGCTTGCCATAGCCGGCGCCGTCTATTCGCTATGGCTGGGCGGCATGAGTCTCAATATCTACAGCCAGATCGGCATCATCTTGCTGATCGGCCTGATGGCCAAGAATGGCATCCTGATCGTCGAGTTCGCCAACCAGTTGCGCGACGAGGGCTATTCCATCCATGAGGCGGTGATCGAGGCTTCGGTGATCCGTTTGCGCCCCATCGTCATGACCGTCGTCTCGACGGTGCTGGGGGCCGTGCCGCTGGTATTTGCAACCGGCGCCGGCGCCGAAAGCCGCCAGGCCATCGGCACGGTGATCGTCGGCGGGTTGATGTTCGCCCTGGCGCTGACCCTGTTTCTGACGCCTGTTCTCTACGACCTGCTCGCCCGCTTCACCCGCCCCCGCGGGGCGATCGAGAAGCAGCTGGCACTGGAACTCGACCCGCTCAGTACAGGGCCGCAATCCGCAGAATGACGGCAACCGGGTTGATCCAGCCCATGGCAATGCCGCCAGTGATCATCATACCCCCGACGAAATCCGCGATGATTAGCCATTTCATGATCTTGAGGGTCATCGCCATTGTTGTCTCTCCCTGGCACAGGTGGTTAGTCTTATGGACAAACCAGAGCAATTGCCTTGCCAGACAGGTGACAGCAGCGGTGTGAACGGCTACATCCCCTCGCCATGCTGCACATCAACGACATGACATATCGCATTGCTGGACGGCTGCTGCTTGATCGCGCGACAGTGGCGGTACCTGACGGCCACAAGGTGGGGCTGGTGGGACGCAATGGCGCTGGCAAGTCCACCCTGCTGAAACTGGTGTTGGGCGAACTGGCGCCGGAAACCGGCTCATTTTCCCTGCCTCGCAACGCCCGCATCGGCACCGTGGCGCAGGAAGCACCGGGCGGCGAGACGAGTTTGCTGGAGACGGTGCTGGCCGCCGACGTGGAGCGTGCCGGCCTGTTGACAGAGGCCGAAACGGCTACGGACCCTCATCGCATCGCCGAGATCCAGATGCGTCTCGCCGATATCGATTCCCATTCCGCCCCGGCGCGGGCGGCAAGCATCTTGTCGGGCCTCGGCTTCAGCCCCGATATTCAAGATGGGCCATGCTCGGCGCTGTCAGGGGGTTGGCGCATGCGGGTGGCGCTCGGCGCGGCGCTGTTCGCGGCGCCTGATGTGCTGCTGCTGGACGAACCCACCAACTATCTCGACCTCGAGGGCGTCATCTGGCTCAAGAGCCACCTCAAGTCCTACCGTCACACGGTGATCATCGTCAGTCACGACCGCGACCTGCTCAACGACGCCGTCAGCTGGATCCTGCATCTCGACCAGGCCCGCCTTACCCTCTATCAGGGCAACTACGACTCGTTCGAGGGTCAACGCCGGGAGAAGCAGGCGCTACAACTGAAGCTGAAGAAGAAGCAGGATGACGAGCGTCGCCACATGCAGGCCTTCGTCGACCGTTTCCGCTACAAGGCCTCGAAGGCGAAGCAGGCTCAGAGCCGCCTCAAGGCTCTCACCCGGCTGGAACCGGTGGCCGAGATGATCGAGGATCGGGTGGCGCCGTTCCTGTTTCCCAACCCGAAGAAGCCGCTCAATCCGCCACTGGTGCGCTTTGAACATGCCGCGGTCGGCTATGGCGACGGCCCGCCGGTGCTGCACGACATCGATCTGAGGATCGACAACGATGACCGCATTGCCCTTTTGGGTGCAAACGGCAACGGCAAGTCGACCTTCGCCAAACTGTTATGCGGCCGGCTTTCGCCGTCGGCCGGTCACATGCGCCACCACAATGCGCTGAGCGTGGGTTATTTCGCCCAGCACCAGCTCGACGAACTGTCCGAAGGGCTCACGCCTTACGACTGCTTCACCACATTGATGCCCGATGCCAGCGAGGCGCAGCGGCGGGCGCGGCTCGGGGCCCATGGCTTTGGCGCCCAGCTCGCCAACTCGAAGACGGCGACCCTGTCGGGCGGTGAGAAGGCTCGGCTGCTGTTTGCGCTGGCCGCCTTCCATGGCCCCCATATCCTGGTGCTGGACGAGCCCACTAACCATCTCGACGTGGATGCTCGCGAAGCCCTCGTGCGGGCGCTTAACGACTTCGAAGGCGCGGTTATTCTGATCAGCCACGATCGGCATCTCATCGAAACCTGCGCCGACAGTCTATGGCTGGTCCATGACGGCACAGTGAACCCTTATGATGGTGATATGGACGGCTATACCCAGCTGGTGCTGGATCAGGCCCGCAACCGTAGGCGTATGGTTAACGGTTCGTTACCAAAGGTTGTGCGCAAAACTTCAAGGCCAGAGCCAGCCAAGGTGAACACGGATCGTCCGAACCACACCAAAGTTAAGAAACTGATTCAGAATACCGAATCCAACATCAAGGAATTGCAGGAAAAAATCGCCATTCTCGATCGGGCACTGGCCGATCGTTCAATCTATCGCGAAGCCCCTCGCAAGGCACGCGATTTCCTGCGATTGAAGACCCGGCTGGCAGCCGAACTGGAAGCCGCCGAAGTGCATTGGCTGGAGCTGCATGAGAGCCGGAGCGCATCACCTTCTGGCGGCGGCGCGTGAACCAGGAGAGCCCACCCATGCCCGATGAAACGTCCTATCGCGATCCTCTCGCCCGCTTCATTTCGCTGGAAGCCCTCGCCGGCCTGATCCTGGTGCTGGCGGCAGCCGCCGCGCTGGCGGCAGACAATATTGCCTTGCTGCAACCCTATTACGACCGGCTGTTGTCACTGCCTGTGGCGGTGCAAATCGGCGAGGCCCGACTGGCGAAGCCGCTGCTCTTATGGATCAACGACGGCCTGATGGCGGTGTTCTTCCTGCTGGTGGGGCTCGAACTCAAGCGCGAAGTGCTGAAAGGACACTTACGCTCGCGCGACCAGGTGGTGTTGCCGGCAGTATGCGCGGTAGGTGGCATGGCAGTGCCAGCACTCATCTATCTTGCCATCGCCACGGGTCTGGGGGGCGACAGCGGGCTCATTCGGGGCTGGGCCATTCCGGCTGCCACCGACATTGCCTTCGCGCTCGGCGCGCTCGCCATGCTCGGTAGTCGGGTGCCGTCCTCACTCAAGGTGTTCCTGCTGACGCTTGCCACACTCGATGATCTTGGCGCCATCGTGATCATCGCCATCTTCTATACCGCCGATCTGTCGCTCGCCTCGCTGGCGCTGGCAGGTCTTGCCATCGTGATGCTGGCGGCGATGAATTTGTTGGGTGTAAGGCGCCTTGCGCCCTATATCGTGGTGGGCGTGGCCTTGTGGGTTTTCGTCCTCAAGTCAGGCGTGCATGCCACGCTGGCGGGCGTTGCGCTGGGCCTTGCCATTCCGATGCAGGACCGCGATGGCCGCAAGGTGCTGGAAGCCCTCGAAGACGCGCTCCACCCTTACGTCATCTGGGGCATCCTGCCGCTGTTCGCCTTCGCCAATGCTGGGGTTTCGCTGACCGGCATCGCCTTGTCGAGCCTGTTTGCACCGTTGCCACTGGCGATCGCGTCGGGACTGGTGATCGGCAAGCCGCTGGGGATCATAGCGGCGGCGCAAGGGGCGATGCGGATCCGACTGGCGCGACTGCCCGAGGGCATGAGCTGGATGCACCTGAGCGGAGTGGCGGCGTTGGCTGGCATCGGCTTCACCATGAGCCTTTTCATCGGCATGCTGGCGTTCCCAGCCGACGAGCATTCCGCCGGGGTACGCATCGGGGTGATCGCTGGCTCGATTCTGTCCGCCCTCATCGGCTATGGTGTGCTGCGCTTGGCGCCCAATAGGGGCAACTGAGTTCGGGGAGCTCAGTCGCCGTCCCGCCGCCCCGGCAACACGGTGCGCTCGCGGGTGAGCGCAAAACGGACAACCCAGCCGACAAGTGCGATGCCGATGGTTACGATGGCTGCGTTGATCAATATCGTGGCCGCGACACCCTTGGCCATGGCCCATCTTGCCTCGCTGGCCGCGGGATCGCTCCACACCGGCCACAGCACGTTCCAAAAGAGCGAGGCGGCCATGCCGGCGAACAACACCAGTGCAGCGATCAACGACCACTTGAAGGCGGCGCGGCCAAGCCTCAGTTTCAGGGGCACGGGCGATGTCATGGCTGTCGTGGGCCTTTGCTAGCGTAGGCGGCGAGGGCCGGAAATCTCGCTCATGATCTCGGTCTGGATGGCCTGGATTTCCATCAGCCGGTCCCATTGTCGCGAGATGAGATGGTCGAGTTTTTCATGCAATTGGCGGATTTCCAGTTCCGCCTTGAGGTTGACGCGGTAGTCGGACTGGGAGCGCAGGCGGTCCCGCGCCTCCTGGCGGTTCTGGCTCATCATGATCACCGGCGCCTGGATGGCAGCCAGGCACGAGAGCACCAAATTGAGCAAAATATAGGGATAAGGATCGAAGGGGGCGCTGAGCACCGCATGAGCGTTTATGGCGATCCATACCACGAGGATGAGGGCGAACAGGCCAATAAACTTCCAGCTTCCGCCGAACTCGGATATTTGGTCCGAAACGCGCTGGCCGAAGGTCAGATCCTGAAGAAAATCCTCCTCAACATTTACCGACACGATCTCGTGCTGCTGGAGGCTTTCAAACACTTCGCGTTCGAGGTCGGAGAGTTCACCCTTGTCCTCGGTCAGCATGTTGTGGATGTGACGGCTGCGGAACTCGTTGAGATCCTTGTGGCAGATAAAGCCGTTTTCGTCCCAGTCTGGCTTGACGAGTCGAATCTCGGCAATAATCGAGGGCCTGACAAGAGCAGCCGCAACCAGATCGCCGTGCGTGCCGCTGCTTCCGCAGATCTGGCAGGTGTGTTTGCCGGGCAAGGCCGTCTCCTCCGGGAAATGAGGTCTTCAGTCCTGACCGCGAGACTGCCACGGTCGGCCCGCCATCGGCAAGGCGAAGACGATGCAGCCTGGGCCGGAGACCCGCCGCAATTTGCCGCTGGCCACTTTTCTGCACCCCGATTAATGTGCCAACGGATTTCTCGTGGCCGACGGCTTTTCGGAGTAGGCATCATGTTGACTTTGCTCACTTTGCTGCATGGGTCATCCGCCTCCATCGACGTGCTGAAGTCGGCCACGCTGCTGCAGGATGCGCTCGATGCCGAACTGATCGTCGCCCACCCGCAGGCCGAAGCAGACATCCCGATGGTTGTCGGCGACGGCAGCTTCGTGCTGTTCGACGACGGGCGCGACGTGGAGACCGCCTCCAAATCGGCGCACTTGGCCTACGAGGCCGTGTGCGCGGACAAGGAGAACTGCCGTTTCCGCGACACCCGGATGCCGCCGGCAGACTGCTTGCGCAAGCAGGTACTGTTCGCCGACCTGGTGGTGTTGGCGCGCGATCAGGGCATGACCGAAACGGCCTTCGGCCTGCTCAAGGCCGCCCTCGTTGCGCATCGCATGCCGACCGTCCTCCTGCCGATCGAAACGCTCGATGCCTCGCCCGACACCGTGGCTGTGTCATGGAATGGGCAAGCTCCGTCGGCACGCGCCATCAAGGCGGCGCTGCCCTTCTTCAGGACCGCCAAACGCCTGATTGTCCTCGAGCACGCGGGCATCGACGTCAACCGTAGCCGGCTGGAGCATTTCCTCAAGGCCAACGGCATCAAGCCGGCTGATTGGCGGCAATACGGCGATGCGAGCCTTACTGCCCGCGGCCGAGCGCGGGCGCTGCTCGCCGAGGCCGCCACGGAAGGCTCGGACCTTTTGGTGATGGGGGCCTTCGGCGAGGCAGACCAAGGCTTCTTCCGGTTCGGCCGGGCGACGGAAAAGGTCGCCAGCGCTGCCAAGATCCCGGTGCTGTTCAGCGCCTAACTTGTACGGTTGGCGCGGGTGAGCACCGCGTGCATCATCACGTTGACTGCCGGCTCGGTCATTTTCTGGTCGATATCCTCGGCCTCGTTGTGGGTGATGCCATCCTTGCAGGGCGAAAAGATCATCGCGGTCGGGGCGCATTTGGAGATGTGATAGGCATCATGACCGGCCTGTGAGAGTAAATCGCGGCTCTTCACCCCCAAATCCTTCACCGCCCCGCGCAACAGGCCGATGAGGCCGGCATCGAAGCGCTCGTTGCCGAACTCCCAGCGGGTGGTGACCTCCATATCGACGCGGGCGCGATCGGCGGCGGCTGGAATGGCCGCCTCGATCTCGGACCACATGGCTTGCGCGGTCACCGGATCGGGATGGCGGCAGTCGAGAGAAAACTGCGCCCATTCGGAGATGATGCCGGGCTTGTTGGGCCAGGCCACCAGCCGGGTCACCGTCGCCTTGCCGAGGGTGTTTGAGTACTTCCAGCCGATGTCGTTGACCGCCGCCACCACGCGTGCTGCCCCAACCAGCGCGTCGCAGCGCTTTTCCATGGGCGTCGGGCCCGCGTGCGCCGTCTCGCCCCTCACGTCCACATGGGCGCCGAAACTCTTGTAGCCACCGGTGACGATGCCGACAGGGATGGCCTCGGCATCGAGTACCGGCCCCTGCTCGATGTGCAACTCGAAATAGGCATCGAGTGCCCGTCCGCCGACCGGCGCCTCACCACGATAGCCAATGCGCTCCAGTTCTTCGCCCTGCAACAAGCCGTCGTCGTCGGCGCGGGTGGCGACGAAGCTTTCAGTATAGACGCCGGCAAACGCGCCCGCCGAAGCCATCGGCGGGGCGAAGCGGCACCCTTCCTCATTGGTCCAGTTGATGACCTCAATGGGGCGAAGCGTTTCGATGCCGAGATCATTGAAGGTGCGGATCACTTCGAGCCCCGACAGCACGCCGAGGATGCCGTCGAAGCGGCCGCCGGCATATTGCGTGTCCAGATGCGAGCCCATGGTGACGGGCGCCAGATCATCGCGCGTCCCGGCACGCCTGGCAAACATGTTGCCCAGCCGGTCCACCGTTACCGTCAACCCCGCCTCTTCACACCAGCGGCGAAACAGGTCGCGCATCTGCTTGTCGGCGTCGGTCGCCGCAAGACGGCACAGGCCGCCCGCTTTGCCGGGGCCAATTTCGGCCGATGCCATGAGACTCGCCCACAGGCGGGCCCCGTCGATGCGCAAGTTCGCGGTGGTTCCTGCCATGACCTCAAGCAGCCTCGCGCCGCAGCGGCTGGCACATGCAGTGGACACCGCCGCCAGCCTGGGTGAACATGGTCATGTCGGGATCATAGACCTCGAATCCGGCGGCACGCATCTTGCCGTTGAGGTCCTTGGCATCGAGCGTCGACAGAACCCGGTCCTGGCCCAGCGCCACTACGTTGCAGCCCAGCGCCATGGTCTCCTTGAAGGAGGCCGGGATGATCTCGATCTTCATGGCCTTCAGCCAAGCAACGATATCCTCAGGGGTCGTATCGAGGCAGACGGCGGCGCAGTGCTCGTTCAGCATGCACACCATGAGGTCGATATGGACGTAGAACTGGTCGATGGGGGCGTACTTGATGTCCCAGCCCTCCTTGATGAACCACTCGGCCACCTGGCGGGCCGCCACCTCCTCGCTGCGGTGATCGGTATAGCCGACCAGCGCCGCCCCCTTCTTGATGATGTTGAAGTCGCCGCCCTCGAAATTGCCGGCCGAGACCATGTCGTAGATGGGGATGTTGTGCTCCAGGTAGAAGCGCAGGACAGAGGCATATTCGCCGCGCCGCCGCGGGCTCGCCAACTGGCACACCACGGCGCCATAGGGCGTCATGAAGGACGAATCGCGGGCATAGATCTGGTAGGGCACGCGCTCATCAACGGGCAGGAAATGGCAGGTGACGCCGGCTGACTCATAGGCATCGACCATCTCGCGGTGCTGGCGCATGGCAAGCTGCTTGTCGAACTTGAGACCCCGGCGCAGCGTGTCGCGCACCAGCGACGACCAGGCGGCGTTCTCGATACCGAGCCAGCGAAAGCTCTCGGCCGGGCCCAGCAGCACGTCCTTGAGCACGCCGGTCTCCGAGCGCAGATACCAGTCGGTCATCTCCGGGGTACCGCCGCCATCGACGCGTGCTTTGAGGGGTGTGGCCGGGCTCGTCATTTAAAAATTCCTCCAAAAGGGGCTTCAGCGATGGCTCTATCTAGCGCGCGCACTCACCGTGACGCCATTCCCTTCAAGGGTTAGATTTTCGCACCCGCTGAACGAACAGGCTGAACAGCTCGCCCTTGGTCGCCACTCCCAGCTTGCGGTAGGCGTGACGGCGGTGGACCTTGATCGTCTCCGCCGAGATCGCCAGCGCCCGAGCGGCCGACTTTTCCGAATGGCCGGCCAGCAGCGCCTCGACCACATCGGCTTCCCGTTCGGTGAGTGGCGAGGTCGTGCTGGAAGAGAGGATGCCGCGCGTCGTCTCGCCGCTTTCGGAAGCGGTTTCATCCGGGCGGCTCGCCAGATGATCATGTTGCAAGGCGGCGGCCTGCATCACCACCAAGAGGCCTGCGAGTTTGCTCCGCTCTTTCGCCGAAAAGGCCTGCCGACCGGCCTTGCGCGACAACGACAGAAAACGCACCCGCCCATCACCACTAGGCAGCAACAGGCCGATCAGGTCGGCAACGCCGATGCGGCCGTAATATTTGCGGAAATATTCGGACTGGCGAAAGCCTGCCGGTTCCATCTCGCGCAAACGGCGGATGGCAGGTTCGCACAAATCCATAGCGGCGCGGTAAAAAGGGCTCACCAGATAGACACCGGCCAGATAGTCACCATAGAGGAAGGGTCGCTCGGCTGGGTCGAGACGGTCGATCAGCACCTGAGGCGCTGCGCCTGGGGCGAACATCAAGCTCATGCTGGCATCGCTGGAGGCGGCGGATTCGGCCACGTCGACAAGACGGCTCTCGAAATCGGCAGTGCACAGGGCTTCGATGAGACGGGCAAGCGTGTCCACAATCGATTGACCCGCCGCCGTCAATAAGGCGCCTCGAAATAATCCTGCCGGGTCAGGAGGAAATAATCGACGTCCACCCCCGCCCCGCCGTTCTCGTGACTGGTGGTGACGCTGCGGTCCTGGCGAAACCCCGCCTTTTGTGCCACCCGCAGGGAGGCGACGTTGGGGGCCATCACCTTGCAGCCCACCTCGTTTGCTCCCAGCCGCTCCACGGCGATGGCGGTGAGGGCGAGTGCCAGTTGGCTGGCGATCCCCCTGCCCCAATGCACCGGATCGACGCCCCAGCCGATTTCGAAGAGACCAGAGCGATGCTTCAGGATAAAGCCATCGCCCGCGACGCCGCCGGTCCGCAATTCGGCGGCGAGGAACCAGGCGCAACGATCCTTCGCCTGCTGATGGGCGAGTGCCCGCATGACGAAACCCTGCACTGCCTTCATGTCGGCAAGCCGGGCCGCGATGTGACGCTGGTAATCGGGCCGCGTCATATAGCGGGCAAAGTCGCGGGCGTCCTGCACCACGATCTCGCGTACGCAGCTCAACGGCGTGTCAACCGGCCGCAACCACATGAACTCACCTCTCGCGCCAACTGCCGCCCGCCCAGAGCATGACACGCCGAAGCGGTCGCAATCAATTGCCGGCTTGCCTCATGGTCGAGAAACTGGCGACGAGCGGCCAAACCGTCATCAATGGTAACGGTTGCACAGGCCCTGCTGCTTCATGGACTCATAGCGGCTACCGCAGCGCCAGCGGCGCTGGCGGCAGTCCATCGTCGCACAATCGAAGCAGAAACCGCAATTTTCAGCAGTTGGCTGCTTTTTCTGGACTGGTGCCCTGGCCTTCTTGTTCTTCTTCCTGGTCAGCGGCGGCGCGATGATGACCTTCTTGCGCGGCGGCGGTGCGGGTTCCAGCGTCGGCGGCGCCGGCACGCTCTGCGGATTGAGGTTCACTTGCGGCTTCGGACGCGGCAGCGGAATGGCCGGATTGGCAACATTGGGCTCCGGTTGCGGGATCGCCAGTTCGGGCGATGGCGGAATGGCGGGCTCGCTCGACGGCTTGGATGTCTGTTGTTCGTTGGTGAGTGAGGCCAGCATCGCCTGGGCGAGCACAACGAAGTTACCGTTGGGGTATTGCTGAAGGTAAGCCTTGAGCAGTGCCGGATTGCGACTGTTGCGCACGGTATTCCAGAATGTGATTTCGAGCTGGTTGTCCGGGGCGCGTTGCTTCTGCTCGGCGGTGGGCGGGTTGGGCTCGGCGGTGACCGGGACTTTGGCGGTGGGCGCTGAATTCAACACAACCCTGTCTCCAACCAGCGAAGAATTGCTCCACGGCACCTGTTGGCCGTCGGTTTCCTTGATGACCTCCTCACGCACGCGGCGCATGATCACCTCGATGTCGAGCCCGGGCGTTCCGATGTTGTCGAGAAGGGCCTTGGCAAACGGCGAATTGGCACCTTTGCCGTCGAGCGCCACGTTACCGGGCTGGGTGGAAAAGGTGATCAGTGTGCCGACGCCGCTCTCGATACGGGCAAGCCCGCGGCCGAGGGCAATAGAGCGCGTACCCATCGAGCGGGCGAGGTTCTGGGCCATCGGATTGTTGCGGCATGCATCGAGCATCACAATGTTGATGCGGTTACCGCGCTCCATCTGGCTCAGTATGAAATTGACGTCCATGGCCTCGAAATCGAGGTCGAGTTCGGTGTCGAGCTTGGCATCGACGGGTATCAGATAGTTCTTGCCGTTAACCTGCAGACCGTGCCCGGCATAGTAGAAAACCGCGATCTTCGCCCCGTCCAGCTCGCCAGCAAAGGCCCGCACCAGCGTCTGCATGGTGAAGCGGTCGGCGTCGATACCCTTGATGACGCGAAAATTCAGCCGGGTCAGGGCCGCAGCCAGGGCGTCGGCGTCATTGCGCGGGTTCTTCAGTTCCGGCGCGTTCAGGTACTTGGAGTTGCCGATGACCAACGCCACCCGGGCGGCGGCGGCCGCGTCGGAGATGCCCCACGGCAGGCTGACTGCCACCAACAGCGAAAGTAGCACTGCCCACAGGATCAAGGCCTTACCAAGCGGTAAGGAGAGACGGCTTTGGTCCTGCTTCATCAGGGCGCGCAACAAGTCTGTCCTCCTGTTCCAGGGACATACTATTGCGTGAGACCGCCGAGGTCCATCCTTACTGAAACACGTAGACTGGCGCGCCTATATGCACTCGATTGTAGAGGTCGATCACGTCGGCGTTCTTCATGCGGATGCAGCCCGACGACACCTCGTGACCGATCGATGCGTCCTGGTTGGTGCCGTGGATGCGGTAGAGGGTGCCGCCGATATAGAGGGCGCGGGCGCCAAGCGGATTATTTGGGCCGCCGTCGAGTTCGTCGGGCAGGAAATGGCCCTCAGCGCGGGCGCGCGCGATCATTTCAGCAGGCGGCGTCCAACTGGGCCATTTGGCCTTGTGCACCACCTTGGAGGTGCCGGACCACTGATAGCCCTGCTTACCGACACCTACCGGGTAGCTCATGGCCTTGCCGCCGCCCAGCACCAGATAGAGCCGGCGCTCCGGCGTCGAGACGATGATGGACCCCACAGGGTACTTCGCTGCATCGGCATACGCGATCACATGCCGCTGTTGCGTTGCAGAGGCCGGTTGGGAAGGCCCGAATAGGCACTCCAGAAGGCTGGCGCAGCCGCCATCACGCGCAGCTTCGGCGGTTCCAGCACCCAGCGGCACCACAAGCAAGATCATACTCAAAAGCAACAGACGGCGCATGGTTCACATCCAGAATGGGCAGGCACGCTACCGTTCATAAACCATGCGGATTGCCGAATGATGAACCGCGCTACCGGCCCGCCTCCCTCAGTCCGGCTTCCACCACTTCGGCGATGAAGGCGGGCAGCGCGAAGGCGGCAGCGTGCAATTCGGGGGTGTAGTAGAGGGTCTTGAGGCTGGCTTCTGCAAAACGAGCCTTGAGCTTTGCAAGCGGCACATTGCGCAGGGCCACATTGTCGGTGCCCCAGCCCAGCGCCATGAAGCCGCCGACGTAGGTCGGGACCACGGCTAGATAGCAGCCGGCATCGGCGAACAGCCGGGCAAAATTATAGACCGTGTTCTTCAGTTCGTCCGCCTGGAAGAACGGCACCCCGTTCTGGGTAAGCAGCACACCGCCGGGTTTGAGAAGACGCTTGCAATCGGTATAGAAATCCTTGGTGAACAGCACCTCGCTCGGCCCGATGGGGTCGGTCGAATCGATGACGATAATATCGAACCGGTCGCTCGACGTGGCGGCGAAATCCTTGCCATCAGCCACCACCAGCTTGAAGCGCGGGTCGTCGAAGCAGCCTTGGTGCAGGGCTTGCCAGTGGGTCCTGGCGAAATCGATGACACCTGGGTCGATCTCGACCATAACGAGGCGCTGGATGCTGCGGTGCTTGAGCACCTCCTCGGCAAGGCCTCCGTCACCGCCGCCGATGATCAGAACGTCCTTGACGTTGCCATGGGCGAGGATGGGCAGGTGGCTCAGCATCTCGTGGTAGACGTATTCATCCGCCGTTGTCACCTGCGTCACGCCATCGAGCGCCATCAGTCGGCCGAAGCTGACGGTATCGACGACGATAAGCCGCTGGTGGGGGGTGTTGGAGTCGTAGACAACCTCTTTCACCTCATAAGAGGCGCGAAAGCCCTCATGCAGGGTCTCGGTGTACCAGACCCGGCCGTCAGCATCGGTGGTGAGGTTGACGTTGGTGCCCATGCCGGAGCCTCCCTTTCAGCAGATGGTCAAAATGGCAGCGGGGCCGCACCGGCCCCGCCTTCACGGATATCAACCGCGATAACGCCTCAGGCGTCTTCGCCGCGCAGGATTTCCTTCACCCGCAGGGTTTCAGGTCGGAAGGCCTCGTTGAGCACATCGAGGCACAATTCAGGCCGGGCATCGCCGCACATGAACACATCAAGCGCCGCGTAGCCGCGCTCCGGCCATGTGTGGATGGAAATGTGACTTTCGGCCAGCACCGCCACGCCCGAAACGCCGGAATTGGGGGTGAAATGATGCAGGTGAATATGCAGCAGCGTTGCGCCTGCGGCTTCCACGCACCGCCGCATGGTCGCTTCGATCAGATCGATGTCATCGACGCCTGTCGCGCCCACCAGATCGACGATGAGATGGGTGCCGGCGCACTCAACACCGTTCCTGACGATGAAATGGTCCTTCGGCAGCCCGGGTTCGTAGTCCGAAACCTCGCCGTTCGTGCAGCTCAGGAAACCTTCCGTTTGGGCGGTGCTTGGGGCTGCCAAGTCCATCCCCAATTGGAAGAGGGCGATATCTT
>Ga0315556_1000550_pt1 | contig 23446 bp, 14 predicted proteins | sample SalMarSW160310MG_FD_202112 | JGI IMG/M metagenome (GOLD analysis project Ga0315556, IMG submission 202112) | Salt marsh sediment microbial communities from the Plum Island Ecosystem LTER, Massachusetts, United States - Salt Marsh Sediment SW1603-10 ...
CGTGCTACCGGCCTTATAATGGCTGCTTCATTATTTGCTTTAAAGCTGGGACTAACTTTGGGTGGCGCTATCGTAGGCTGGGTTCTTGCTTATTACGGTTTTGTTGCTAATCAAGCTCAAGCTGCAAACACACAAAGTGGTATTGTTATGTTAATGAGTATTTATCCTGCGATCTTCGGAATTATTGGAGGGTGTTTGATGTTATTTTACCCGTTAACAAATAAAATGATGATCAAAATTGAAGAAGATTTGACAGCAAGAAAAAATGACGAAACAGGTGAGATAGCACCAGCAAATTAGAAAATATTTTTATAAAGATGGTATTAAGCTTAAAATGCGAATTAAAGATTTCGATTACCGAATTATTTCTCTATTAATCTTTTTATCCGCAGGAACAATATATCCTTCAATCTTTAGAGCATTTTCACCTTCATTGGACGACTCTTTAAATTCCCGCGGTGCTTTTTATACCGGAGAATATCCCAATCTTTTTAAAACCATTCTTGGCAAATCTGATCAACAGATAAGTGCCAAAATTAATTCTACATTCCAAAAATTATTTTATGGCGATGACAAAACACAGCGGGTTTACTATCCCGTTAATGATGATATGGCTTATATAGAAGACATAAATAACAATGATGTCAGGACTGAAGGAATGTCTTATGGAATGATGATAGCAGTTCAGTTGGATAAAAAAAATGAATTTGACAGGCTCTGGAAATGGGCTAAAACTTATACGCAGTTCCAGAGTGGCCAGCGTGAAAATTATTTTGCCTGGCATTGTAAAACAAACGGAACAAAGATTGACTCCGGTTCTGCATCTGATGGAGAAGAATGGTTTGTAATGTCATTACTCTTTGCATCAGCCAGATGGGGAAATGGTGATGGAATTTATAACTACCAAAACGAAGCTCAGAAAATTCTGGATGCGATGCTTGGGAAAAAAGAAAATTCTGATTCAAGATTCGATGTTACAGATATGTTCAATAAAAAAAATAAGCAGGTAGTATTTGTACCGAATGGTAGTGCTGATGATTTTACAGATCCTTCATACCATCTTCCGCATTATTATGAACTCTGGGGAATGTGGGCAGATAAGAATAATAAGTTTTGGTTTGAAGCCGCTGCGGCAAGCAGAGAATTTCTGAAAAAGGCAGCTAATCCTACAACAGGGTTGATGCCGGATTATGCAAATTTTGACGGCACACCTTTCGATATGTGGAACGGCTGTCATAACAATTTTATGTATGATGCATGGAGAGTAGCTTCTAATATTGCAATCGACTACATATGGTTTGCAAAAGATAGCTGGGAAGTTGAAGAAAGCAACAAGTTGTTAAACTTTTTTTATTCCAAAGGAATAGGAAAATATCACGGCCTTTTCAAACTGGATGGAAAAGAATTGCCTGGTGGTGTGCATAACACAGGATTGATTGCTATGAATGCTGCTGCTTGTCTTGCATCAACTAATGATAACAGGAAAGAATTTCTTGAAGAATTCTGGAATACGCCGATTCCCGAAGGAAGTTACAGGTATTATGATGGAATGCTCTATATGCTCGGTATGCTTGAAGTGAGCGGTAATTTCAGAATTTATAATGTGAAATAATTTAACTTTTATTCTAAATCGGTTAGGGATGTAAAATGACTGTTACTTTTCTAAATGCTAAAACAGCAATATGTATTTTTGTCTTAACTCTGTTGTTAAGTGCTTTTTCATTTGGTCAGGTGAGGCTTCCGAAACTTATCAGCGATGGTATGGTTTTGCAGCGGGATACACAATTGAAAATATGGGGATGGTCTGCAAAGGGTGAAAACATTTCTGTCAGTTTTATTAATAACACTTATAAAACCACGGCGGATGCAGATGGCAACTGGAGTGTTACACTGCCGGAGTTAAAAGCCGGTGGCCCGTACACTATGCAAATCAAAGCCAGCCGGTCAAAGGCCCGGCCCTTGACGGGTAATGAAATAACAATCAATAATATTATGGTTGGTGATGTCTGGCTTTGCAGCGGCCAATCCAATATGGAACATACTCTCGGTTCATTTAGCTGGGTTTATAAAAAGGAAATTGCAAACTCAACTAATAAATACATCAGGGAATTTCACGTACCTCAGAAATTTGATTTTGATGAACCACAAAAAGATTTTCAATCAGGTAGCTGGAAGGAAGCTAATCCAGAAAATGTTCCGGCTTATTCTGCAGTAGCATATTTTTTCGGCAAAGCAATTTACGATAAATATAAAGTACCTGTTGGTTTAATCAACTCAAGTCTTGGCGGCTCACCGGTTGAATCGTGGATAAGCGAAGAAGCTTTAAAGTCATTTCCGGCTTATTACAACGAAGCCAGAATTTTCAAAGATAGTATACTAATCAAAAGAATAGAAGCAAGTGATTCGAGAAGGATAGGTGACTGGTACAATCTGTCAACGGAGATTGATAAGGAGTATAAAGACAGAGAGGATATTTTAACCTCTCCAACTTTCGATACTTCAGATTGGTTAACAATGAAAATTCCGGGATACTGGGCTGATACAAAAGTCGGGCCTATTAACGGAGTCTTATGGTTCAGGAAGACAGTTAACATTCCGAAATCGATGGTGGGAAAAGAAGCCAAAATTCTTTTAGGAAGAATTGTTGATGCAGATTCAGTTTTTATAAACGGTAAATTTATCGGAAACACGACATACCTTTATCCAAGAAGAAGATATGACATTCCTACAGACGTCTTGAAAGAGGGAGAAAATATTGTTGTTATTCGTGTGATTAACAATACTGGTATCGGAGGCTTTGTTTTAGATAAGCCTTATGAAATTGATACAGATAAAGATACTGTCGATTTAATAGGTGACTGGAAATTTAAAGTCGGTGATATTATGCCATCACTTGCAAGCCAGACTTTTATAAGATGGAAACCATTAGGACTTTATAATGCAATGATTGCACCTTTGTTAAACTATAAAATTAAAGGCTCTACCTGGTATCAGGGCGAATCTAATGCCGAAATGCCAATAGAATACAGAAAACTTTTCCCTGCTATGATTAATGACTGGAGAGAAAAGTGGGGTGAAGGAAATTTTCCTTTCTTGTTTGTTCAGTTACCGAATTTTATGGAAGCAAAAAGTGAGCCTTCCGAAAGTAACTGGGCACTGCTTCGTGAAGCGCAACTAATGACTTTGTCTTTACCCAAAACAGGTATGGCCGTAACAATTGATATTGGCGAGTGGAACGATATTCATCCCGTTGATAAACTTGATGTGGGCAATCGTCTTGCGCTTGCGGCGGAAAAAATTGCTTACGGAGAAAATAATATCGTTTATTCCGGTCCTATTTATAAATCAATGAAAGTTGAAGGGAATAAAATAGTCCTGACTTTTGATCATGTAGGCAGCGGCTTAATGGCTAAGGGCGGAGGAGAACTTAAATATTTTTCTATTGCAGGAAAGGATAAAAAGTTTGTTTGGGCAAAAGCAAAAATAGAAAATTATAAAGTTGTTGTATGGAGCGATAAGGTAACGAATCCTGTTGCCGTGAGATATGCATGGGCTGATAATCCTGCTGGAGCTAACTTATATAATAAAGAAGGATTGCCCGCATCTCCTTTCAGGACTGACGATTTTTAAGTCTTTTAATATTACAAATATTGTAAGGAAAAATAAAAATGAATTTTACAAAAAAAATATCCTTCTTCCTGATTATTGTTTCATTTACTATATCAGGTAAATTATTTGCACAGGGTAAGAACACTCTAAAAGATGTTTTTAAAAACGATTTTTTAATTGGTGCGGCTATTAATGAATGGCAGATTATGGGAAGGGATACAATCGGCGATAAAATAGTTGAAACTCAATTTAATTCAATTAGCCCTGAGAATGTGCTCAAATGGGGGCCTGTAAATCCGGAACCAGGTAAATATAATTTCGGTCCTGCTGATCGCTACGTAGAGTTCGGCGAAAAGTATAACATGTTTATAATCGGTCATAACCTTGTATGGCACAGCCAGACACCGCGATGGGTTTTTCAGGATGACAAGGGCAAACCTGCCGACAGGGAAACATTATTAAAAAGAATGCACGATCATATTAGCACAGTCGTTGGAAGATATAAAGGAAAAATAAAAGGATGGGATGTTGTTAATGAAGCGCTTAATGAAGACGGTACATTGAGGAAGTCGCCCTGGTTGAAAATTATAGGTGATGATTATATTGAAAAAGCTTTTGAATTTGCTCACGAAGCTGACCCGGATGCCGAATTATATTATAACGATTACTCACTCGAAAATAAGCCTAAGCGTGACGGGGCAATAAAACTGATTAAAGAATTACAACAGAAAGGAATACATATTACAGGAATTGGCGATCAAATGCACATACAAATGGATTGGCCGTCGCTGGGACAGGTTGATTCTATGTTAAATGATTTCGGAAAACTCGGTGTAAAAGTTATGATAACTGAATTGGATATTAGTGTTTTACCTAATCCTGGAAATAATTATGGTGCGGATGTCAGCCAGAATTATGAGTTGCAGAAAAAGTTAAATCCATATAAAGACGGACTTCCTGATTCGGTTTCTCAGGCTTTGGCTGATCGTTACGCAAGTATTTTCAAAGTGCTGGAAAAACATAGTGATATTATTTCACGGGTAACTTTCTGGGGCGTGCGTAACGGTGATTCCTGGCTCAATAACTGGCCGGTAAGAGGAAGAACAAATTATCCTTTACTTTTTGACCGTAGTGGAAAGCCAAATGCGGCATTCTATGAAGTCATTAAAACGGTGAAAAGTAATTAGCATTAAAAATATATGTCAAATGAGTGTGATTAAAAGAAATTCATTATATGTAACTTTTTTAAGTGAACTGAAGTTGTACATTTTATTTTTTGCGGTAACTTTTTTTATTTCTTTTCCTCAATTTGCATTTGCTTCAGGAAATGAATTATATGTTACAAGCAAAAAAGGAAATGCTCAATTTGTCCTCTCCGAAAACGGGAAGTCGGCGCCCTTATACATTAGTTCCCAAGATTATACCGGTGTAATAAGAGCTTTAAATGATCTGCAGGAAGATGTCGGTAGAGTAACAAATGCGAAACCCGAAGTTTCTTTAGATAAAATACCGGATGCAAAAGAAATTGTGATAGCCGGGACACTTGGGAAAAGTTCAGTAATTAATAAACTGATCAGCGATAAAAAAATTAACGTCGATAAAATTAAAGGCCAATGGGATGCTTATCAAATACAGGTTGTTGAGAATCCTTTACCAAATGTAAAGAGTGCTTTGGTGATAGCCGGTAGCAACAAACGGGGAACAATTTATGGTATCTATGATATATCTGAAAAAATCGGAGTTTCTCCCTGGTACTGGTGGGCTGACGTTCCTGTAAAAAAGCAATCCGATCTTTATATCAATTCCAATTTTAAAACAACAAGTAAACCCGCAGTAAAAAATCGCGGAATATTTCTTAATGATGAAGCTCCTGCTTTATCTGGCTGGGCTCGTGAAAAATTCGGCGGACTTAATCATAAATTTTACGTGCACGTTTTTGAACTTCTTCTTCGTTTAAAAGCAAATTATCTCTGGCCTGCTATGTGGGACAATAATTTTGATGATGATGATTCGCTGAATCAAAAACTTGCAGACGAATATGGAATTGTAATGGGAACATCTCATCACGAACCAATGATGCGTTCGTGGAAAGAATGGGGTAAGTACGGACATGGCGACTGGAATTACCAAACTAACGATAGCGCGCTTCGCGAATACTGGCGAGGGGGAATAAAAAGAATGAATGATTACGAGAGTATCGTTACTCTTGGAATGCGAGGCAATGGTGATGAAGCGATGAGTCAGGGCGCAAACATTGGATTGCTTGAAAGAATAATTTCAGATCAACGAAAAATTCTTGCAGAAGTTACAGGAAAAGATGTTACAAAGATACCTCAGGTCTGGGCTCTATATAAAGAAGTGCAGGAATATTTCGATAAAGGAATGCGCGTTCCGGATGATGTAACTTTATTGTTGTGTGATGATAACTGGGGAGACTTACGTAAGCTTCCGAAACTTGATGCAAAACCGCGCGAGGGTGGATACGGAATTTATTATCACTTTGATTATGTGGGTGGGCCAAGAAATTACAAATGGTTAAACACCAATCAGATCGAAAGGGTTTACGAACAGATGCATCTTGCTTATGAATATGGCGTAAAAAGAATCTGGATTGTTAACGTTGGTGATTTAAAACCAATGGAATTTCCAATAAGCTTTTTTCTTGATTATGCGTGGAACCCTGAAAAATTTAATCCACAAAATTTACCTGATTATTATGTTAACTGGGCAAAGCAACAGTTCGGGAAGAAATATGCAAATGAAATTGCAAATATTTTAGCAATGTACACTAAATATAATGCACGGAGAAAACCTGAACTATTATCACCTGTGACTTATAGTCTTACAAATTACCGCGAAGCGGAAACAGTTGTTTCTAATTATAATAAACTTGCTGCAGAAGCAAAGAAAATTTATGATAAACTTCCCACTGAATACAAAGCAGCGTATTATCAATTAATTTTATATCCTGTAGAAGCATGCGCAAACTTAAATGATCTTTATGTCACTGATGGTTTTAATCATTTATATGCTATGCAGGGAAGAGCTTCTACAGATAGCCTTGCCCAAAAAGTCAAAGAATTATTTAAGCGAGACGCCGATCTGTCCCATTACTATAATAAAGTAATGGAGAATGGAAGATGGGATCATATGATGGATCAGACTCATATTGGCTATACATACTGGCAGGAGCCTCGTCAAGATAATATGCCGGAAGTTAAAAATATTAATTTACCACAGGCCGCAGATATGGGAGTTGCTATTCAGGGTTCAAATAAATGGTGGCCGGAAGAAACAAATCCTGCTGTTCTTCCTGAGTTTGATAATTTTAATCAGCAGAAGTATTACATAGAAATTTTTAACAGGGGAAAAACTTCGTTCAATTATTCTATTAAAGCAGAGAAGCCCTGGGTCAATATTTCTCCATCCGGCAGAACAATTGATAAACAGCAACGATTGTGGGTTAGCATTGACTGGGCGAAAGCACCGGAAGGAGAAAGCAAATCAGGATTGGTTATAACCGGGCCGAACAATAAAGAAGTCACTGTGGAAGTTCCGGCTAATAATCATTCTGTCCCAAAACAAAATCAGGTAAATGGTTTTGTAGAGAGCAATGGATATGTCTCGATTGAAGCGCCTCATTATTCAAATGCAGTTGGTTCATCGACAATTAGCTGGCAGGTGATACCAAATTTAGGTAGAACTCTTTCTGCTGTTACACCTTTTCCGGTTACTTCAAAAGCACAGGAACCCGGTGGAAACAATCCTCATCTTGAGTACAATGTTTATTTATATAGCAAAGGTGAAGTTAAAGTTGAAGCTTATTTTTCTCCGACACTTAATTTCCATAACAGCCCCGACGGTATTCGTTATGCGGTTTCATTCAATAATGAAAAACCGCAGATAGTTAATATGACACCTGGTAAATATTATGCGGATTTAAATCACGATCCAATATGGAATAAATGGGTTGCAAATAATATTAATATAGAAACGACAAAGTTTAATATTGATAAACCCGGTGAACATACTCTGAAATTCTGGATGGTCGATCCGGGAGTTGATCTGCAAAAGATAGTTATTGATTGCGGCGGAGTTAAAAAAAGTTATTTAGGACCGCCAGAGAGTTTTCATAAGAATGTAAAAAATAATAAGTAATGTGCGGCAAAATTTTTCTTCTATCCAGTGCCGTTTAAAAATTTTTTAAAGGTGAAAAATGATTAAGTACGCTAGTTACATTATCGTAGCTATAATAGCCTTATGCAGTTTATCCAACAATATAAATGCACAGACTCAAAAAGAATTTACCAATCCCATTCTTTCCGGCTTTTATCCTGATCCCAGTATTTGCAGAGTTGGTGATAATTACTATCAGGTTAACTCAACGTTTGCATATTATCCCGGCATAAATATTATGCAAAGCAAAGACCTCGTTAACTGGAAAATAATTGGCTATGCTTTATCTAATCCCAAAACCTTTAATCTCGATGGTGCTGGAGTTTCTCGGGGACTATTTGCACCTTCAATAAGATATCACGATGGAATTTATTATATAACATGTACACTGGTTGATAAAGGTGGCAATTTTGTTGTTACTGCAAAAAATCCTGCTGGACCATGGTCTGATCCCGTCTGGCTACCGGAAGTGAACGGAATTGATCCGTCACTATTTTTTGATGATGATGGAAAGGCATACTTAATTTATAACAGTATTCCGCCAGATAACAAATCTCTTTACGATGGACACAGGACAATAAGAATAAGGGAATTTGATTACAAAAATCTTAAGGTAACCGATGAAGAAAAAATATTAGTAAACGGAGGAACTGACATTACAAAAAAACCGGTTTGGATTGAAGCCCCTCACATTTTTAAGCTAACTGAAAAAGGTGAACCGGCAAAAGGTAATGATGGATATTACTATTTAATATGTGCCCAGGGAGGTACCGCTTACGATCATTCGGAAGTTGTGTTCAGAAGTAAAAATTTTGATGGGCCTTATGTATCTTATAAAAATAATCCTATTCTTACTCAAAGAAATTTAAAGAGTGACAGGAAATTTGCAATTACTTCAACGGGCCATGCTGATTTTGTCCAAACCCAAAGTGGTGATTGGTGGGCAGTCTTTCTGGGATGCAGACCTTATCCGCCTTATGAAAAAGATTTTTACAACACAGGAAGAGAAACATTTTTGGCTCCTGTTAAATGGATTGATGGCTGGCCAATTATAAATCCCGGTCATAAAGAGGTTCAATACTTTTATCCTTACCCACTGAAAGAACAGAAAGAGCAGGGAGACATTCCATATAGCGGAAATTTCACTTATAGAGATGATTTTAATTCACCTGAACTTGATTTGAACTGGATGTTCTTAAGAACCCCGCATAAAAAGTGGTACAGTCTTTCTGATAAAGAGGGTTATCTATCAATGAAATTATTGCCAGAGACCTGTTCAGGAAAAATGAATCCGGCTTTTCTGGCTCATAGGCAACAAAACTTAAAATGTTCCGCCAGCACTTCTTTATTATTTAATCCTGAAAGTGAAAATGAAAAAGCTGGTCTTGTAATTTTAATGAACGAACATCGTTTTTATTATATGTGCAAATCTTCAGAAAATGGCGAGCCTGTTGTTCAATTGTTTAAATCCACAGACAGTCAAAATCCCGATAGTGCAATGCAATTGATTGCTTCAACAAAATTAACCAGGGAACAATCGGCTAAAAAAATCAATTTTAAAATTGTAGCCGATAACACTTTTTACTCTTTCTTTTATTCATTTGATAATGAAAAATGGATTACACTAAAAAAGAATTTAGATGCAGTATATATTCGGGCCGAAGTTCCAAAAGATTTTGTGGGTGCTATGTTTGCAATGTACGCTACATCTCTTGGTAAACCGACAACGAACACTGCATATTATGATTGGTTTGAATATAAAGGCAATGATGATGTTTATAAAAAAAATTAGGAAAATTAATTTTGGATGAAAAAGACTTAAACGCCGTTTTACTTCTTTCATGTCCTGATAGGAAAGGATTGGTTTCAAGAATTTCTCACTTCGTATTCGAACGGGGAGGAAATATCCTCGATCTTGATGAACATGTAGATATTGAAGGAAAGTTTTTTTTTGCACGTGTTCGCTGGGATATGAAAAATTTTTCAATACCCAAATCTGAAGTAGTCGAAGCCTTTACGCCTTTAGCAAAAGAATTTAATGCTAAATGGGAGATTAGTTTTACGGGAGAAAAAATTCGTGTAGCTATTTTTGTTTCTAGGTATGACCATTGTTTACAGGAAATTTTATGGAGACAGAGTCAGGGCGAATTCAATATTGATATATCACTTATCATTTCAAATCACGAAGACCAGAAAACACTTTCCGAACATTATAATATTCCGTTCTTTTTCTTCCCGGTTAATAAAGAAAATAAAAACGAGCAGGAAAAAAAGGAATTGGCATTACTGAAAGAAAATAAAATCGATACAGTCGTGTTGGCCCGTTACATGCAGATTCTGACACCTCAATTTGTAGGTGAATATCCAAATAAAATTATAAATATACATCATTCATTCTTGCCGGCATTTGTAGGCAGTAATCCCTATAAACAGGCCTATGAGCGGGGTGTAAAAATTATTGGTGCAACCAGTCATTACGTTACCCTGGATTTGGATAACGGACCAATTATAGAACAGGACATAATTAGAATTTCACATAAAGATACTGTGAAAGACCTTGTAAGAAAGGGGCGTGATTTAGAACGATTAATCCTTGCCCGTGCTCTTTACTATCATGCGCAGCACAGGATACTAGTTCATAAGAATCGAACTATCGTTTTTGTATAAAAATAAATGTGGCCGGGGGATTAAATTATTAAAAATAAGATAAAAACAATTATGCATAAGAAAATTTTTACTTTAGCTTTTATTTTTCTGATAGCCTTTATTGTTTCGGCGCAAACAAATGTAGCTGAACTAAAATTAAATACAACTGATGGTTATTTTGAAAAACAAGGACTGAACGTACTTGTTTTCAACAATTGGTATAACGATAACTTCAGTGATTCTAAAATTAGTGGTGTTGAGCTAATTCATCATGGTGTAAGAACAGCTACCAATGGTGACGTAAGATTGAATCCCACTCCCGAGCAATGGGATCCCATTCCGAAGTTTGGTGACAGAAAAATAAATGCTGTGGATAATAGCATTGAAGCACATCTTTCATACCCGGATTATGATTTTAATTATACAATAAAAGCGGAAGCATATAAAGATGGAGTGTTGTTAAGTGTTATTCTTACAAAGCCGCTTCCTCAAAAACTTGAGGGAAAGGCTGGTTTCAACATGGAATTTTTGCCGGCAGCTTATTTTGAAAAGACATTTCTTATGGATAATAAAAGCGGCGTATTTCCTCTTTATCCAACCGGCCCAATGGAAATTAACAAATCCGGTGAAGCCGAACCAAAACCGTTTGCAACAGGAAAAACACTTACACTTGCGCCGGAAGACATAACCCGACGCGTTACAATAAAAGGGATGGATTGTGAACTTGGTTTGTATGACGGTCGTAACAAAGCACAGAATGGTTGGTATGTTGTAAGGAGTCTCATTCCTTCAGGTAAAACCGGTAAGGTTATAGAATGGTATCTTACTGCTTCAACAATTCCCGGATGGATTCGTACACCTGTTATCGAGTATTCACAGGTTGGCTATCATCCTGCTCAAAAGAAAGTAGCTGTTTTTGAGTTTGATCTAAATGATCATCCATCGAAAACTGCAAAATTGTTAAAAGTTACAGGAGATGGAAAATTAATTGAAAAATTTGCTGGTGAATTGAAAAGCTGGGGAAAGTATCTTCGATATAATTATTCAACATTTGATTTTTCGTCTGTTAAAGAAAACGGTCTGTACGTAATTGAGTACGATTCTTTAAAAACAAAACCATTCCGAATAGCTGATGATGTTTATAAAAATGCATGGCATCCAACTCTCGATGTTTATTTACCCGTGCAGATGGATCACATGCTTGTTAATGAAGGCTATAGAATCTGGCACGATGCATCTCACCTTGATGATGCATTGCAAGCGCCTGTAAATCATGAACATTTTGATTTGTATGCACAGGGCCCGACAACTGATACACCATATAAGCCTGGTCAGCATATTCCGGGACTAAATGTCGGCGGATGGTACGATGCCGGTGATTTTGATATCAGAACAGAAACACAATATTCTGTTGTTTTAAATCTTGTTCAAACGTGGGAAGAATTTCATCCTGAAAGAGATGAAACAACAATAAATGAAAAAACCCGTTATGTGGATATGCACCATCCCGATGGTATTCCGGATATTATTCAGCAGATTGAACACGGCACGCTACAATTGTTAGCGCAATTTAAATCTGTCGGCCACGCTATCAATGGAATTATTTCAGCACACCTTTCACAATACACTCATCTTGGTGACGGCTCAACAATGACGGACAATCTTATTTACAATCCTAAATTGGACAGTCTTCAATCTGATGGGTTTACCAGCGGGACATTTGACGACAGGTGGGCTTTCACATCAAAATCGAGTGCGCTTAATTATGGGTCCATCGCAGCGCTTGCTGCCTCAAGCAGAGCTTTGAAGGGTTATAACAATAAATTAGCGGACGACTGCTTGGCCACTGCGAAAAAAATATGGGATGAAGAACAAAGTCATAAACCCGATCTCTTCCGTCACGGTAATACTACCGGCGGACCACTGGAATCCGAAAAATTTAAAGCAGCAGTTGAACTTCTAATCACAACAAAAGAAACCAAATATGCTGAAGCTGTTAGAAGCATGCTTCCCTCAATTGAAAAACGATTCTTTTTCTATGCTGGTTTAGCTGTTCAGGCAGTTCCATATATGGATGAAGCTTATTCAAAAAAGATAAAGGTACTTGTGATAAATTATGAAGATGCAATGAAAAAATTTGGCGGGCAAAATCCTTTTGGTGTTTTTATTTCAACAGGTGGTTGGGCTGGTGATGGTCAGGTAATAAATTTAGCTATGACAAATTATATCCTGTACAAAGCTTATCCAAATATAATTGATCCGGAAAGTGTTTACCAGGGATTAAATTATATTTATGGTTGTCACCCCGGTTCAAACATTTCATTTGTCTCCGATGTAGGTACTGTATCAAAGAGAATTGCATACGGTAATAATCGTGCTGACTTTACATTTATAGCAGGAGGCATTGCGCCGGGAGTTTTAATTCTAAAACCGGACTTACCAGAGAATAAAGAAGACTGGCCGTTTTTATGGGGTGAAAATGAATACGTGGTTAATCTGGCTCCATCTTATACATATCTTGTAAATGCTGTGAATAAAATGTTAAACCAGAAGCCCTGATTTTAATATTAGGTCAATTTAAATAATGTACTTTTTTTGTTATTACTTAAGGAAATGGAAATGGAAATGAAAATTCTTAATAAAAAAACTTTCTTAGGAAACTTTTCGGGCTTAATTCTTGTCTTTCTTATAATTGCTTTATCTGCGAACCTTACTTATTCACAGGATAAAAAAGTGTCTTATCCTGAAGTAAAAATACCAAACACGCAACAGCTTGAACTTCACTCATCTATTGTCGGACAGGATTACGTGCTTTATGTTAACCTGCCGGCGGATTATGGCAAAACTACAAAATCATATCCTGTTATTTATCTGTTAGATGCACAATGGGATTTCCCTTTGCTAAACGCACTATATGGTCAGCAATATTTCGATGGTTTCATTCCGGGGCTAATTACAGTGGGAATAACCTGGGGCGGTAAAAATCCTAATCCTGATGTTCTAAGAGCCAGAGATTTTACCCCTACAAATGTCAGGGGACCAAGTCCGACAGGAAATGCAGCGAACTTTTTGAAGTTCATCAAAGAAGAATTGATTCCTTTTATTGGGAAAAAATACCGTGTTACAAATGACCGTACACTAATGGGAAGTTCTCTCGGTGGTCTTTTCACTTTGTATGCAATGTTTAATGAAACTGATTTATTTAATAAATATGTCCTGACCAGTCCTGCAGTAACCTGGGATAATGGTGCACTATATTCTTATGAGAAGAATTTTAAGGAAAGGGAATCAGGTCCGCCAATCAGATTATTTATGGCAATAGGAGGACTTGAACATCAAGCTGACTTTCAGAAATTTGTTGACCATTTAAAATCAAAGTACTATAAGAACCTTGATATCGGAACAAAAGTTATTGAAGGGATCGGACATTCGGGTGGAAAAGCTGATGGATATACAAGAGGATTGCAATTTGCATTTGAAAGACCTTCATTGTCACTCTCTTCCGAACTTCTTGACCAATATGTAGGTACTTATCAGCTTAATGATAAAATGAAAATTGTAGTAATCCAAAAGGATGGTCATCTTGAAGCAGCAGTAACAGGTCAGGGAAAAATGGAACTGTTAGCTAAAAGCGAAACAGATTTTTACGTTAAAGGTGTCTTTTTAAAGGTTCATTTCGAGGAAAATAAGAATAATAAAGTTACAGGTTTTCAACTAAAACAATATACAGGAGGTTCATTTATAAGAAAGATTAATTAAACATTAATTACTTTCTGTTGCTTGCCGTAAATTGTAATTAATTATTGCAAACTGAAAAAGGTTGGCTGCAGTTATTATGATGTTTAGGTTATGATTAAATAATTATCAGAGGGAATAATATCTAATTAATCTAATTTCAAAATATAAAAGGAGTAGCCTATGCCTTTTTTCAGTAACAACAAAAAGTATGTAGTCGTTTTATTGTTTTTTCTTTTTTGTATGACGGGGTTTATAAATGCTCAACCAGTTGCGACACGATCTGATATAACTATTAAATCGCTCGCTAATGTAAACAATACAACTGTGAGGATTAAATACGACCCGGTTACCAAGCATATGTATATTTTGGATGATAATGGAAACATACAGCGCGTTGATCTAAACAGCAATGGAAGTGCAAATTTAATTACACTTTACACTTCTTCAGATCACGGTTTAACTCAACCTTTAGGGATGACTTTTGGAAGAGACGGGACTATGTATCTGGTTGGTATCGAAATAAGCGATACAAATAATTCGTACGGAGTTGGAACAATAGTTAAAGGTGTTCCGGATACTCTGGGAAGCGAAAATAGAACGTGGAGTGTTCTGGCGAAGACTGTACCTTATACTTTTGGTCATGTTTATAATCACAAAATGAATGCATTGATAGTGGATACTTCAGGTCAATATCTTCTTTTAAATAGTGGTGCTAGTACAGACCACGGCGAAGAACGGGAAGGTCACAGGGAAGTTGGTCTTACTTCCATAATTCTGAAACTTCCTGTGAATGGAAATAATATATTGCTCCAGAATGACAGAGAATGGCTTCGTACTAATGGATATCTCTTTTCTGAAGGAACACGTAACACATTTGACTTTGCCTATTCGGCAAACGGTGATCTTTTCGGTCCCGAAAATTCAGATGACCGCGATGATCCCGAAGAACTAAACTGGTTGCGTGAAGGGCATCATTACGGATTTCCGTGGAGAATTGGAGGCGATAATACACCGCAACAGTATTATCCATATGATCCTCACACAGATCCGCTTTTAAGTCCGAATGCGTGGGGCGGTGGAGCCGGAATGCTTTATCAAACTTACAGCAATGATTCCACCTACCCAGCTAGACCAGATAGCATAACTTTTACTGAACCAATTCCGAGTGTTGGTCCGGATGCAGATAGATTCCGTGACACTACAACAGGAAATGTACAGGATGCCAGTGATCTTGGAAAAACGATTACAACTTTTACTCCTCACCGTTCAATAGACGGGATTGTCTTCGACAGGGATTCTGTACTTGCTGGTGACTTGTGTGGCGGTGCTTTTGTTGTTGCATTTTCTAATAGCGGTCTTATTACAGCATTGGGCGATACAAGTATGGATCTGCTACATATCTCTCTTACCAAGAAGGATAGTAATTATACTGCAAAAGTTACAAGACTTGTCTCAGGTTTTAATTCGCCGCTTGGTATTGAAATGTTAGGCAATAAACTTTATGTAGTTGAAACAGGATTACAATATCCTGCAAACCCATCTCCTAAGTTATGGGAAATAACATTACCTGAAAAAGCAGCAACGGAGGTTGATAAAGGTAATAATATAATTCCGGCTTCTTATAAACTTGAGCAGAATTTCCCCAATCCGTTCAATCCTTCGACAACTATAAAGTATTCTGTTCAGAAAGAGGGGCTTGTCAAAATTATTTTATATGATGTGCTTGGAAGAGAAGTAACGACATTAGTCAACGAATTAAAACATGTAGGAAATTATGAAGTGAACTTTAACGCGAGCAACCTTACAAGTGGAGTTTATTTCTACAGGATGCAGGCTGGTAATTTTGTTCAGGCTAAGAAAATGATATTAATGAAATAAAAAAATCAAGATCGAGAATAATTAAATTATTTTATGTATAAAATTAGTATAGCAAATAGAATCTCTCTTTTTGGATTTACTTCTAAATTACTACTATTTGCTATACTCCTTATTATTCTTTCTTCTACTTCGATTATAGCACAGGATTCATCAACTACCGTACAAAAAATTCAGGCAATTGCAGATGGAATTCTTAAAGATGCAACGTATTCTTTTGTAGATAAAAAAAGTGGTAAACATTTCGAAGCAGTTGAAGCTGCTTCTTCAGACACACAGCTTAGCCCCGTAAGCGCTTATAATGACTGGCGTTACTGGAATGGCGTCCTGAATATTGCTATGCTCAGGATAGGTAAACAATTGAACAAACCTGAGTACACTAATTTTTCATTAAAGAATGTTGAGTTTTGCTTCGATAATTATAAGTACTTCGAAGAGAAATATAATAATGAAAATAAATGGGATTATCCTTTCGGGCAATTTTTTATAATGGAAGAACTTGATGATGGGGGAGCAATGGGGGCAAGTGTAATTGAAGTTTATAAATCGGACCCGCAGAAAAGATATAAAGAATACGTGAACCGTTTTGCCGAACAAGTTATGGAAAAACAATCACGCCTTGAAGACGGTACGCTAGTCAGGACTTTCCCAAATAAATATACACTCTGGGCAGATGATCTTTATATGAGTATTTCTTTTTTGTCACGAATGGGGGAATTAACCAACGATAACCGTTATTTTGACGATGCAGCAAAACAGGTAATAAATTTTAATAAATATCTTTTTAATGAAGATAAAGGTTTAATGTATCACTGTTGGTACTCGGACATTAAAAGTCCGGGAGTTGCATTCTGGGGAAGAGCAAATGGTTGGGCATTGCTTGCACAGGTTGATCTGCTGGACAAATTGCCGAGTGATCATCCACAAAGAAAAACTTTGTTGAAACTTTTGAGAAGGCATATAATTGGTATTTCTAGATATCAGGGTAGTGAAGGTTTGTGGCATCAGCTTCTTGATAAAACGGATTCGTATTTGGAGACTTCCTGCAGTGCAATGTTTACTTATGCAATTGCCCGTGCAGTAAATAGAGGATATGTTGACTCGCGATATGCATCGATTGCTGAACGTGGATGGGAAGGAATTATGACAAAGATTCATCCCGACGGAAAAATAGAAGGTGTTAGTACAGGTACTGGTGTCAGCAATGATCTCGTTTTTTATTATAAAAGACCAGCGCCTTTGAATGATGTACACGGTATAGGGACAGTGCTTTTGGCGGGTTCTGAAATTTTGGGCTTATTGAAAAACTAATAATGAAAGTGGTAAAAAATCTCAATCATAAAAATGAGAATAAAAAATGCCAAACATTCAACCAGGTTTAAATAATTCCGGGGCAGAATTCTCAAAGGGGAATAAGATGAGTTCATACCGATGGACTATTTGTGCCCTTTTGTTTTTTGCAACTACTATAAATTATATCGACAGGCAGGTCCTTGGAATCCTTGCTCCTGTTTTACAAAAAGATATCGGTTGGAATGAAATAGAGTATGGATATATAATCAGTGCGTTTACAACTGCGTATGCTATCGGACTTTTGGCTTTTGGAAGGTTTATAGATAAGGTAGGAACAAAGATTGGCTATACACTTTCTCTTGTAGTCTGGAGTTTTGCTGCGATGGCTCACGCATTAGCTAAAACTGCTTTTGGTTTTGGCGCTGCTAGATTTTCACTAGGTATAGGAGAATCTGGAAACTTTCCAGCAGCAATTAAAGCAACTGCAGAATGGTTCCCGAAAAAAGAAAGAGCATTCGCTACGGGGCTTTTTAATTCGGGTGCAAACATAGGGGCAGTAGTAGCGCCGTTAGTTGTGCCGTGGATAACACTTACCTGGGGCTGGCAGGAAGCTTTCATTTTTACCGGCTTACTGGGATTTATCTGGCTTGTTGCATGGATATGGCTATATGAAATTCCAGAAAAACAAAAGAGAGTTTCACAAGCAGAAGTAGATTATATTCAAAGCGATCCTCCTGAAGTTGTAGCGGAAAAAATTCCCTGGTTAAGTTTATTGCAACACAGGCAGACCTGGGCATTTGTGGTTGGCAAATTTTTAACCGATCCTATCTGGTGGTTTTATTTATACTGGCTACCGAAATTTTTGAATGAAAGGTATAATCTTGATCTTGCACATCTCGGGTTACCTTTGATAGTTATTTATACGATGACAAGTATCGGAAGTATAGCCGGTGGATGGTTCTCCGGTGCGTTTATTCAAAGGGGGTGGAGTGTTGATAAGGGAAGAAAGGTTGTAATGCTTATTAGCGCTCTACTGGTAGTGCCTATAGTTTTTGCTTCGGCGGTACCTGAATGGTGGGCAGTTTTATTAATTGGTCTGGCAGCAGCTTCTCATCAAAGCTGGTCGGCAAATTTATTTACTACAGTTTCTGATATGTTTCCGAAAAAAGCTGTGGGGTCGGTTGTTGGAATTGGTGGCTTTGCCGGTGCAATTGGCGGTTCATTAATTGCTACCGTTGCAGGATTCATATTACAATTGACAGGAAATTATCTCATATTATTTATAATCTGCGGATCGGCTTACCTGGTAGCATTATTTATTTTTAATCTCCTGGTACCTAAGATTGAAACTGCTAAATTGTAATAAACAAATTTGAAAAAGATGGAAGATATAATCAAAAAGTAAAATAATGGAAAATCAAAAAAGAAATATGCCAGAGCTGTTGAAAGAAATATCCAGGCTGCAAAAACGCATTCAGGAACTGGAAGATAATAAGAAGGCTAATAACGGCGATGCTTCGGCACAGGATCGTTTATTCCTTAGGTCTATAATAGATAACCTTCCTGATGCGATTTATGTTAAGGATAAAGAAGCGCGGAAGATAATTGCAAACTTAACAGATGTTAGAAATATAGGACTTAGCTCGGAGAAAGAACTGTTAAATAAAACAGACTTTGATTTTTACCCGAAGGAAATAGCAGAAGGCTTCCTTGCTGATGATAAATTAGTTCTGCAAACCGGTAAGGCTTTGATGAACAGGGAAGAATTTTTTGCAGATAAAGAAGGTAAAAAACACTGGCTGCTCACATCCAAAATTCCATTGAAAGATCATGATAACAAAATCATAGGCATTATTGGTATTGGCAGGGATATTACTGACCGTAAGCTTGCCGAAGAAACACTCGAGTACGAACGCAACTTTTTGAAGACGCTGATTAACAGTCTGCCTGATGCAATTTATGCGAAAGACACTGCTGGCAGGAAAACAATAGCAAATTTAGCTGATCTATGGAATATGGGCTTCACTTCGGAAGAGGAAGTGTTGGGCAAAACCGATTACGATTTCTTCCCGAAAGAAATAGCTGAAAAGTTTTATATCAATGACCGTTCGATAATTGAAACAGGCAATGCGGTGCTGAACAAAGAAGAGTTTTTCTTTGATAAGGAAGGGAACAAACATTGGCTGCAAACATCCAAAGTCCCTTTAAGAAATAGTAATGATGAAGTCGTAGGGTTGATTGGCATCAGCCGTGATATTACTACCCAAAAATTTGCTGAAGAAGAACTGAAAAAGACTTATGAGAAATTAGAAAAAACAAACGAAGAACTTAAAAAAGCAAACAGTGTAAAAGCTGAATTTCTCGCAAATATGAGCCATGAAATACGCACGCCACTTAATGCTGTTATTGGTTTGACTGAGCTTCTGTTAAGAACTTCTTTAAACGAAGAACAGAAAGATTACGTTCAAACCATACTCAATAGCGGGGATATCCTGCTTAGCCTTATTAATGATATTCTTGACTTCTCTAAAATTGAAGCTCAAAAAATTGATCTGGAAAATCAGCCTTTCGACTTAATGGTTTGTATAGAAGAAGCTCTTGATCTCGTTGCCGGAAAAGCTGAAGAGAAAAATATTGAGTTGGTATATTCACTGGGCAAAGGATTGCCGACAATGTTTATGGGGGATGTAACACGTTTAAGACAAATACTTGTTAACCTGTTAAGTAACTCCATAAAGTTTACTGAAAAAGGAGAAGTGGTAATTTCTGTAAATGGTCAGGTGCTTGACGCCAATTCTTACAAGCTTAACTTTTCAGTAAGAGACACCGGATTAGGAATAAAGCCGGAAGTATGCAAAACTTTATTCCAGGCTTTCACCCAGGCAGATGCATCAACAACACGTAAGTTTGGCGGCACTGGCCTCGGTCTGACAATAAGTCTGCGATTGAGTGAGTTGATGGGCGGAACTATGTGGGTTGAAAGCGAAGGCATAGGGAAAGGCAGTACATTTTATTTCAACATTGTAAGCGAATTATGCGACGAAAAAGAAAAAGAAAATGACTTTGCGGATATATTCGGAAAAAATGTCCTTGTAGTAGATGATAATAAAACAAACAGGGAGATTCTTACACAACAAATACAATTGTTGAAGATGAATGTAAAGACTGTTGCTTCGGGAGCGGAAGCGCTGACCCTGATTAATAAAAGTGAAAAATATGACCTGATGGTTCTGGATTTTCATATGCCCGAAATGGATGGGATAACACTTGCAGGCAAAATACACGAAAAACTTAAAGACAAAACACCAAAGCTTGTCTTACTTTCATCATTTAGTTACCGCGAAAAGAAAAGTGATATCTCCGTGTTTTCTGCGGTACTTACCAAGCCCCTTAAATTATCTCATTTGCAGGATGTATTTCAAACAATATTTTCAACGAAGGAAGCAATTCATAAAAAATTTGACCCCACTCCGGTTACGGAAGGTACTGAAACCGGAAAACAATATCCGCTGAGTATATTGCTTGCCGAGGATAACAAAATTAATCAAATGGTTGCATTACGTTCTTTGGAGAAGATGGGATACAGGGCCGATACAGCATTCAACGGCATTGAAGTGCTTGAGGCGTTAAAGTATAAATCTTATGATCTGATACTGATGGATATTCAAATGCCCGATATGGATGGTGAACAGGCTGCTATCGAAATCAGGAAAATGTTTCCTGAAGAACCACCGCGCATAGTTGCAATGACCGCTACGGCTGTTAAAACAGAACTCGACAGGTATATGGAAGTAGGTATGAATGGTTGTATCGTGAAACCGTTCAAGCAGGATAAACTGAGAAGTGTGTTGGTTGAATGCTATACGCAGCTAAAGGGAAAGTGATAAGTCACATTAATTTTCAAGTGAAAGCCTGATGCCCGTTTCAAGTCCTCTTAATTCGGCGAGCCCTTTCATCCTTCCGTAAATTGAATAACCGGGATAAATATTTTTCTTTGCTCTGTCGTCCAGCATCAGCAGTCCGTGATCGGGTCGCATTGGAATGTGTGTATCTTTTCTCCCCTTATGAGCACGGCTAATTTGTTCTTCAACAAAGACTTTCATAACGCCGTACATATCAACATCGCCATCAAGGTGAGCAACTTCAATAAAATCACCGTCGGCTGTTCTGTTTACATTTCTTAAGTGAATGAAATTAATCCTTTCGGAAAAACTTTTGGCAATGTCAACGAGATCATTTTTATAACCGGCACCGAGTGAGCCTGTGCAGAAAGTCAATCCATTATTAAGTAAATCAGAAGCGTCAAGAATTTTCTGCAAATTTTCTTTGCTACCTACAACTCGCGGCAGGCCAAGTAAAGACATCGGCGGATCATCGGGATGGACTCCAAGCAAAATTTCAGACTCTTCAGCTACCGGGGTGATCTCTTTAATAAACTCCTGCAAATTTTTTAACAGGTCAGCTTCACTGATGTCTTTATAATTGGCAAGTGCGGTTCTGAATTCATCTAATGTGTATGCTTCGTTAGAACCCGGGAGTCCGAACAGGATAGTCGATATCAGCTTTTGCTTTCCATATTCATTTAATGAGCTAAAATATTTTTGAGCTTTATCTTTTATATTATCGTTATAATCGTTTTCAGCGCCCGGTCTTTTTAGTATGAACATATCGAAGGCTGCCATTGATTTAAGTTCAAACTTGGATGTAAAAGTGCCGTCTCTAAATTGTACGTTTAGTTCTGTTCTCGACCAATCGAGCACAGGCATGAAATTATAGCACACTCTGTTTATTCCGCATTGGCTGAGATTCCTGAGTGAACATTTATAATTTTCGGTGTACTCTTTATAGTTATCGCTTCTCCTTTTTATGTCCTCGTGAACCGGAACGCTTTCAACAACCGACCACCTGAATCCTTCCGCTTCTATCATCCGTTTTCTTTTTAATATCTCTTCGAAAGGCCATACTTCGCCAACCGGAATTTGATGAAGAGCTGTTACAATTCCTGTAGCGCCTGTTTGTTTTATTTCTTTTAGTGAGACCGGATCATTCGGGCCGAACCATCTCCAGGTATATTCAAATCCGGTTTCATTCTGTGAAGGCATTAGGCTTCCTGATTTTTAATCTGAACAAGATAAATAAAATTACACTCCGCTGAAAGCGCTGAATCCGCCGTCAACCGGTATAACTATTCCGGTTACAAATTTTGATGCATCGCTTGCCAGCCATAAAACTGTTCCAATTAATTCATCAGGATTTCCAAAACGTTTGAAAGGTGTAATGTTGGCAATAGTATTACCTCTGTCAGTAAGAGAACCGTCTTTATTGGTCAAAAGAGCTCTGTTCTGATCCGTCAAAAAGAATCCCGGTGCAATTGCATTTACTCTTATTTCATTTCCGAACTTGTGAGCCATCTCAACAGAGAGCCACCTAGTGAAATTATCGATGGCAGCTTTGGCAGCCGAATATCCGACAACACGTGTTACAACTCTCTGGGCAGTCATCGAAGAAACATTAATTATCGAGCCGTGCTTTTGTTCGGTCATTACTTTTCCGAAAATCAAAGAGGGCAGAACCGTACCGTTTAAATTAAGATTGGTTACACTTTTGAAGTCATCCATATTAAGATCGAAAATATTATTATCGACTCCGATAGTTGCGCCGGGCATGTTGCCGCCTGCAGCGTTTATCAGTATATCAACTGATCCGAATTTTTCCAGAACTTTATCTTTAACCTCGCGAATATTTTTTTCATCCAGAACGTTGCACTTGAACCCGGCTACATTGCTGCCTGCATTTTTAAGTTCATCAGTTTTTCTTTTTAATTTTTCGTCGTTAGTGCCGAGTATAACCACTTTTGCTTCTGCACTCAGCAGGCCTTTGGCCATTTCACTTCCAAGAATTCCGCTGCCCCCTGTAATTACCGCTGTTTTATCTTTTACATTGAAAATCGATTTTAAGTATTCCATCTTCTATCCGGTTTTATTATAAAAATCTTAAAATTATGTGTGCTTAACGCATTAAATTGAAACGGTTTAACAAATATAGGGAAAAGAGAAAAATTTAGCTAACTATTATAAAGAAGACATTAGAGTTCACTATTACTCCCTTG
>Ga0315556_1000551_pt1 | contig 23444 bp, 21 predicted proteins | sample SalMarSW160310MG_FD_202112 | JGI IMG/M metagenome (GOLD analysis project Ga0315556, IMG submission 202112) | Salt marsh sediment microbial communities from the Plum Island Ecosystem LTER, Massachusetts, United States - Salt Marsh Sediment SW1603-10 ...
TAAGCGTGTTCATCGTCTGCTATGCCCCCTTGGCTATCTGGTGCCCATCCACAAATACATTTTGGGCACTGCTGAATTGAAATTCCATCATCAGTAGTGTTAAAACAAAAAGAGCCGTGGACTTTTTGCTGCCCACGGCTCTTGAAATCGAAAAAAAGAATCAACCCATGGACAGACTGCCCCCTCTCCAAAAATAAAAGTAGTAGTTGCTCTGCCTGGTTTGATTTGTGTTCATCGCTATCTTTCTTTTCCCATACCGGATTGAAGTACCATCCATCTAAGGGAATCTGATTGCCTTTGTCAAGAAAAAGTTTGACGAGTCCGAACAGTTTGACTTGTGTAAAATCGGAATCGTGCCTATAATCCGGCGCACAATGCAGTCAAGTGCGCGTAAAAAATCAGATCTTCTCCGGTATGACCCCATCCTGCTGAACGTTATCTGTCCTCTGGCAGCCCTGGGCATCAAGCTGTTGATACTTTCCTGCCGCCTTGTCAGGATCGAAGGCGAGGGAGAGGAAAGGAAGGCCCTGGCGCAAAACACCAAAAGAGGGGACCCCTGAAATTGGATCTTTGGATGAAAGAAAGGCTAAGGGCTGAAGGCTAATGCCAAATGGATAGTGTAAGAAAAGGAAAAAACGGCTTTCCATTCAGGCTGGGATGTACCTCCTATGTTTACCCTGATGACCTCCTCCCCAATGTCCGAAAGATGGCTCCCGTCGTCGATGATATCGAGATCGTCCTTTTTGAAACGGAATCCCTTTCCAATCTTCCCGATAAGGCTGTCATATCTGAGCTGTTGCAGATACAAAGAGAGCAGGGCAATACCTATACAATCCATTTCCCCATAGACAAGAAGGCCGCCGGTCCGGACAAACAGGAGAGGAGATACTTCCAGGAACAGGCCCTCAAGATCATGCGTTTGACCCTTCCACTCAACCCTTTTGCCTATATCCTTCATCTGGAGGGAATCAGCCAAAACGCAAACCGGGAACACCAGGATGCATGGAGATCACGTGGCATGGAAACCTGCGAGAAAATCGCAAGTCTTGATGGAGTCAACAAATCTTCCATAGCAGTGGAGAACCTGGGCTATCCCGTGGATTGGAACAAAGAGATTGTTGAGCACTTCGGTTTTTCCTTCTGCATGGATGTGGGACACCTGTGGCTCTACAGATATGACTGGGAAGGGACCCTGGCCCGGTACCTTAAAGACACGCGGGTCATACATCTTCACGGTGTATCGGGTGGAAAGGACCATCTCTCCGTTCTAAAAAACGACCGGGAAATCCTGAAAAAGTTGGTGAGGAACTATCTTAAGGGCTTTCAGAACGTGGTAACGCTGGAGGTCTTTTCAAGAGAGGACACCTTTGGCTCCATAGAAAGGTTGAAAGAATTATGGGCAGAATCGTACTGATCACAGGCGGGGCCAGGAGCGGCAAGAGTTCTTTCGCCCTGCAGGAGGCATTGAAGCACCCGAATAAACGCGTCTTTCTGGCAACCGCGCTCGCCATCGATGACGAGATGAAGACGCGCATCGGGAAACACCGGGAAGAACGGGGGGAGGATTTCTCTACCATCGAAGAGCCCATGGACATCTCTTCACGCCTGAATGGACTGGGGCGTGATACCGGGGTTGCAGTGGTGGATTGTCTGACCGTGTGGCTCGGAAACCTTTTTCACAAGTGGAACGAGGATGAAGAAGCCATAAGGCACGAAATCGAGATGTTTTGCGAAACCATTTCCCATGTCAACAGCGATCTCATCCTCGTCACCAACGAGGTGGGATTCGGGATCGTCCCGGAAAACCGACTGGCCCGCCTCTACAGGGATATGCTGGGATTTCTGAACAGAAAGGTCGCCGAACAGGCTGACAAGGTCTACTGTTGCATCTGCGGGATATCTGTTTGCATAAATGAGAAAACGGGACCACCCATTAATGGGCAAATCACATCCTGATTTGTAAATTGATGGATGGTTTGGAGATATCTCAGAAAGGAGAAAAAAAACTTATGAAAAAGGCCCTTGCTGCGACCGGATTAATATTGCTTTTCAATATAATTTCCTTGGTCGCTACCTGCGTTGCCCCATCGCCTCTTCTTGCAGCTTCCACCTTTCGCTTTGTTATTTGGTCGGATACCAAGACCGGATTGAGTGATCTTTCCGTGCTTTCCTCCCAGGTGAAGGCAATGAACCCGGTTATGACGTTTTATCCCGGTGACCTTTGTAAGCGAGGCGCCACCCGTCCATGCCTCGACGAATGGGAACGGTCGTTAGATGGAGGCTCGAACAACGGCATATCTCATATCACTTTTGCATCGCGCGGGAATCATGATGCCGCCAACACCCGCACGTGGCAATCATACTTCAACTTTTTGGGAGTTGCCGAAGCAATAGGCGCCACCCATTTCTCGTCCTACCGTCAAGACCTGACTTACAGCTTCGATTACGAAAATTCCCATTTCGTCATGATTGACATGCCTGATGGCGGTGCTTCATCCATGGACTCAGCGGCCATAGACTGGCTCGATGCCGATCTGACCTCCGCCGAATCGAGGGCACTGACGCATGCCTTCATCGCATTCCATGCCCCTGTCTATTATGTGGATGGGCATCCTGATACGGTTTCCGGCCGATTCATCGCGGTTCTGAACTCACATCATATCGTCAGCGCCACCCTTCATGGCCATGAGCACGTTCTGGCTTACGTTCATATAGACGCGACGCGCATCCCGACCATCACTCACCCTTTTGAAGAATTCGTATCCGGCGGAGCAGGTGCAGATTTGTATGGTTGTGCGAGTGATCGCTCAGATTGGTGTCAGTCAACGTTTGGCTTCTTTCTCGTAACGGTTTCCGGCCGTTCATTCACGGTCCAGGCCTACAAAAAAGGCGGCCTTACAGCACTCAAGACCTGGACTTTCAAATAGGTGACACCCCTTCCTCCATGGTATTAGGTCAGCTCGATGAATCCCGAATTATAAATGCCGGATGGCGGCCAATTGCAGCCTGTAGATTACGCCGCCGTAGACGCCTGCCGCCGTCATCAACAGGATTTCCAGGATACCCGATACAAGCGGCGGCGGATAAGCCTTTACGATCCCAAAGGCCGCCGAACTGCCCAAAGCGGTAAGAAAGATCCACACAAGGGCCGCCTTGAGCGATTCTTTTTCCCTGCCTCGAATCTCCGCTATCATGTAGCCGAAAAGCGTAAGCGCACCGATTATCTCGATGAAACGAAAGATGGAGACATTCCTGAAGCTGGATGCGAGATCCTGAAAGTATGTCTTGAGCTGCCAGCCTTCAAAGGGCACTATGGTGGGCCAGAGAGCTAGGAGGATCAGGTAAACCGCATAGAAAGGCAGGATTATCTTGAGTGTGGACAGCTCGAATCTCCTCTCTCCTTTTTTCTTCCGGATGGGAAGCCGGGCGGGTATCTGCACCAGAGCCGCAATGACGATTCCGAAACCGGCCACCTCTATTGGGAATCTTGCCAGGGTGGGAAGAGAGGCCACGATAAACCAGCCTAACACCAAGAGGGACAATTTGTTGGGGGTGAGACGTCCTTCCTGTTTCAGCCGATGGACGTAGATGGAGGCAAGCACGCCGCCGCCCATCAGGCCCAAGAGCAGCAATAACCACAGGCGCGCTGCTTCGCCTCCGGTGGAAAGGCCGTTCAACCACATCAATGGAATCAGCAGATAGACCCAGTTCATCAGCGGCAATTCCGGCGCAAAGAGCCGAATGACGTAGCTTTCCTTCGAACTCCGCATAAAAAGTCCAAACACCATCGCCCCCAGCCAGGCGCCCAAGCCGTTTGTAAGCACATCGGTGACCTGAGTGCCCCGTCCGGGTATAAAAAACTGGGTGAACTCGATCGCCGAACTCAGCAGGATTCCAAGGCCCAGTGCCTTTGCACAGAATCGATCGCTGTTTTTTCCACGGTTGAGTCTGAAAAGAAATCCTATCGGCACGAACAGGGCCACGTTGGTAATCAGGCTCGGAACGTCGGTTGTCCATATAATCCTGAATTCAGCGGGTATACGGAACCTGAAGGGGAAGAGCGTGATGAGGACTACCACGGCCGTCATGTAGATGAGAAGCGCAGAGGTGAAGGCGGCTTCTCTTTGGGGTTCGATGCTTGTCATGAACCCGTTTCATTAAGCCATTCCGGGCAGGAAACCAAGATAAAAAAAGGATACAGATTGTGAAGTCGGGCAGAATTCTCTGCCAGACAGCTGTTCTGTTTGTGCCTTGACATTGCCATCACGAATCTGTTATCTGGATCTTCGTGGAGTGTCGCGGCCACGAGAACAGATGGCCGCGTATTCACAATTTACACTGGTAAACGGAATACGGCGAAACTCCGTAACGCACCCGGCGCTGTAACCCCTCCCCTCGCTCCTGCGCCAGGGGATCCTTTTGGGAAAAATGCCACTGTCAGGCACTCGGTCGTCTGAGTAACTGATGGGAAGGCTCCAAGAGGAAAAGGAAGTCAGAAGACGTACCCGTGTAATGAGAAAACCGGGCTTGATGGCAAAAGGCCCAGGTAAGAACATTTGTTCTCACCTGGGCCTTTTTTATTATTGGGCAAGGCGTGGGGCATAGGGCTCAAGGCTCAGGATTTATGAGCAATGAACGAGGAGGTTTTTGAATGAAACGATTTACGGAACGGATTGAATCCATTGCCAACGAGGAACTTGAAAAGAAGATAACTGCGCATCTAGATGACCTTACCAAACCCCGGGGCAGCCTGGGGAGGCTGGAAGAGTTTGCCCGCAGGTATTGCCTGAGCAAGGGGGATGAAAAGGCCGTCCTGGACAGGATCAGATTCTTCACCTTTGCCGGAGACCATGGGATCACGGAGGAAAACATCACCCCCTTCCCTTCCGAGGTCACCTGCCAGATGGTGGCCAATATAGCTGCCGGGGGGGCAGCCGTCAGCGTCATGTGCAGGGAAGCCGGCATTGAATACAATGTTGTGGACATGGGTGTCAAATCAGACATGGAAGATATGCCGCACCTGATCAAAACAAAGGTCGGACACGGCACCCGGAACTTCTCCAAAGGACCTGCCCTGACAAAGGAAGAGGCCCTCAAGGCCATCCAGTACGGCTTTGACTTGGCGGAGCAATCAGGCGCGGACATCCTGGGCATTGGAGAAATGGGCATCGGCAACACCTCCTCCGCATCGGCCGTCTACAGCCTGATGCTGGGGCTCGACGCAAAAACGACCGTCGGTGCCGGGACAGGTTCTGCCGGGGAATTTCTGAACAGGAAGATAAGGGCGGTCCAAAAAGGCATAGACCTCCACAGGGAAGAAGTGGGGGATGACCCCTTCAGAATTCTTTCCAGAGTGGGCGGATACGAGATCGCCGGAATGGTGGGCATGATACTGGGCGGCGCATCAAGAAGGATTCCGGTGGCAATAGACGGCTTTATCGCATCTGCCGCCGCCTTGATCGCCATGAGGCTAGCAAAGAACACCCGGGACTATCTCTTTTTCTCTCATGCCTCCGCTGAGAAGTTTCACCGTGATTTCCTTGTGAAAGAAGACATACGGCCCATTCTCTCCCTGGACATGAGACTGGGGGAAGGAACCGGCGCCGTGCTTGCACTTCAAATTATCAAGCAGGCCATGGTGTGCTATTCGAAAATGGCCACCTTCAGTTCCGCCGGAGTCTCGAATAAGGAGTAACATGTCGAGCAGAACCCTTTCTTCTGTTCAATTGGTTATCTGCTGCCGCATGACATGGGGAGTATCTGGAGCAATGGGAAAATGACAAATGACAAATTTCAAACGCCAAAATACAGATTTTGGCTTTACCATCGCACGATTTTTGGGATTTGGCAATTTGGGTCTTATTTGATATTTGGATTTTGGAATTTTGTGACCTACGAACACGTTAGGTCTGACAAAACTTAAGAAGAGGTTTATTTTATTGGAATTTCCAGTTGCTCCTATTATCACGGCCTTCAGGACCCTTACCGTTGTGCCCATACCGGGAAAAGAAACCAGTGAATTTCCTTTGTCCATCACGGGGTTCCCCCTGGTGGGTCTTTTCCTTGGGGGAATAGTCTGGTTATTTTTCCTTGTCACGCAGTCGTGGGCCGCCCATTTGATTCCCATCTTCGTCTTGCTCGCGCTGGCCACGGAATCGTTTTTCACAGGCGCCCTGCACCTGGACGGATTGGGTGACTGCGCCGATGCCTTTCCCGGCAAGAAGGACCGGCAACGGATCCTCGATATCCTCAAAGATCCCAGGATGGGGACCTTCGGCGTCTGTGCTTTGGTGTTAGATATTCTCTTCAAATTCGTGCTCTGGCGCTTTTGTTTTGAACACGGACGGATCGGCCCGTTGATCATCAGTCTGGTCCTTTCCAGGACCATGCAGGGTTGTCTCCTTGTCACCATGCCCAACGCCAGGAAAGAGGGAATCGCGTCAGCCTTTGCCGGCAATCGTTTTCTCCGACATAAACTTCTGGCTGTCATCATTCTGGCCGTTGTCAACGCCCTAACCGTGGTCTTCTCACCAACCTGGGTGACGGGCGCACTTTTGCTGCTGTCAGCGGTCTTTGTCACCCTCTTGTGGGCACTCTATTGCAGGAAAAAGATAGGCGGAATCACCGGGGACTGTTTGGGCGCTCTGAATGAACTGGTGGAGGTGGCAGTCCTCCTTTCTGCCGTTATTTAGATTTGATCTTGATTTCTCAATTTGTTCTTCACCGCCCGCTTGTCCCGTTCCCCGGGGCTTCGCTCAAGCCCCAGAGTTCGCAGAGGGAAACCTTTTTCTTTTCTGCTGAGAGGGCAGAAAAGAAAAAATCTCGATCCCGATTTCATCAGCCTGATTAGAAAAGGCCAAAAGTCACGTATACTCCGCTGATTCCCCGCATGCTGAAAGGCTTGCGTTTATTATTTCCCGTCCTCTCAACGGGAAACAATGAGTATTCAATCTCTGCGCTCTTTGCGCCTTAGCGGTGATAGGGCCTTTTTCTAATAAGAAAAGCCACCAACCCAACTGAACAGGTGAAAATTCCTATTGACTTTGTGGGCCCCATTTGATTATTAGAACCGAAGTTCAGGTGCTCGTGAAGCTTAACAGGGAACCCCGTGAAAGTCGGGGACGGGCCCGCCGCTGTAACCCTCTCCTTTTCATTATGGAAAAGGAAATCTTTCGGCAACTTACGCCACTGTCTGAGTCAGCTCGTAGTTCACAGCTGATAGCTCATAGCATTTTCACTTCTATGGGCTGAAGGATGGGAAGGCCGCCGTGAAGGAAGGGAAGTCAGAAGACCTGCCTGAACTGTGGGCGTACTCCTCGCGGACAGGAGACAACTTTGGATCTTGAGGGTAAAAAAGGGACATCCCCGGATCGATATTCGGTCCGGGGATTTTTTTGTCTCCGGGCATAAAAACCTATTCATTCAGAAAAGGAGACACGGAGATGAAGGAGCGTATTGGTTTGAAAAAAGTTTTTTTGCTGGGGATATGCGTTGCCCTGGTTGGGGCATCTTTTCCGGCAAGCGGAGCGGATCAGCAGGCCCAAGACAATGAGGCTACTATGGAAGAGGTAGTGGTGACGGGCACGAGAACTCAGGAGGAAGTGCGCAGGGTCCCTGCCAATGTGACGGTCATCAATGAAAAAGACATCAGAGATTCGAATGCCAAGAATGTGCCGGATCTCCTTCGGACGGAAGAAGGTGTTTCCGTGAGAGATTACTATGGAAACGGAAAAACCGTTAATGTGGATTTGCGCGGATTTGGTGAATCGTCTTCCGCCAACACGCTGGTGCTTGTGGACGGGAGACGGGTGAACGCCATTGATCTGAGCGGTGTGGACTGGACCCAGATCCCCATCGACCAGATTGAGCGGATTGAGATTGTCAGAGGTACGGGAAGCGTGCTCTATGGGGACAACGCCGTGGGTGGCGTCATCAATATCATCACGAAAATCCCAACGAAAAAGACCACTCTGAATGCCGAGGCCGGTCTTGGGAGTTATGGGCAGCACAAGGAGGGGGTTTCCCTGTCAGGGGGTCGGGAGAATATCTCCGGATCCATCTATGCCAGCTATAATGCGACGGAAGGGTACAGGGAGAACAGCAGGTTCCGTACCAGGGACATGGGAGGAAAGATCGTCCTGGATCCCAGCGATATGCTGAGTCTGAACATCAGCGGCTCTTACCATTCCGACACCTTCGGCCTCCCGGGATATCTCACCAAGGCGGAGGTCGCTCAGGATCGAAGGGCCTCTGATTCACCTCTCGACAACGCAAAGACCACAGACAAATATGTCAACCTGGGGATGGATCTGGACCTCGGGAATCTTGGGAGTATCATGGGCGATGTCTCCTTCCGGAATCGTGACAGCGAATCGGACTGGGTCAGCTGGATGTGGCAATCGGAGACTAAAACCAGGACTTGGGCCTTTACGCCGCGCTATACCTGGGCAGGCGACATTTCCGGCCACAAAAACACCTTTATTGCGGGCACGGATTTCTATTGGACCGACATGGATATCATTACCTCCAATGAAGGCATCAACAAGAACTCACAGGGATTCTATTTCAACAATGTCTTTTCCATCCTGGACACCTTGGCCCTTTCCGTGGGTGCAAGACGCGAACGTGTCGCCTATGAGTTCAAGACGAATACCATGGAGTTTCAGCCCATTGAGCGGGAAAATGCCTACAGCACCGGGCTCACCTATGCCTACCAGGGAAAATCCTCTCTTTTTGCCCGGTTCAACAGGAGTTTCCGCTTTCCCCTCACAGATGAGCTCTTCAGTTCCTGGACCGGGCTGAATCTCGGCCTTGAACCTCAGACCGGCAAGCATTACGAGGCAGGAATCCGACACTATCTCACCAGGAAAATGTACCTTGCCGTGACCCTTTTCAGGGCTGAGTTCGATAATGAGATTTTCTATAATCCCCTGACATCCACGAATGAAAACCACCCCAGAACGCTTCACCGGGGCATTGAGATCGGGGCCAAAGCAGAGCCGTGCCGGTTCTTCACCGTCTACGCGAATTATACCTATGAAAAGGCCACCTTTCAAAAGGAGCCGTTTGATGGGAACGATATCCCCGCCGTCCCGAAAAACAGCGGGAACTTCGGTTTCAACATTCATGACTTCATCCCCGGCCTTACACTGACAACCCAGTACAACTATATGGGTTCCAGCTATGTCATCAGCGATCAGGCCAATAGTATGGAAAAACTGGACCGGTATTTTACCGTCGACTCAAAGGTCTCCTATCAATGGAAAAACATCGAGGCCTTTTTCGGCGTCAATAACCTCACCAACGAGAAGTATTCCCAATATGCTGTGGCCGGTGGCAGTGGGCCTGTTTTCTACCCCTCCCCGGAACGAAACTGGACTGCCGGGCTGAAAGTTCGTTTCTAATTTGATTGATGTTGAAACAGCGATTTTACCACAGAGGCACCCCAGTCTTCGCACAAGGCTACGCCCCGGCAGGGAGGACACAGAGTTTACTTCTTTTGTCCGATCGCGAGAACCCGATCGGACAAAAAGTGGCTGTTTTCCAAGGGCCAGTGTTAATTCGTATCCGACCATTGAGATTTTCCTGCTGCCTTTCTGTGGAACTCCGAGTCAAAACGTGCTGTTTTCTTGTTTGTCCAGAAGACAGTCTGGACAAACAAGAAAGGCTGTTCTCTGTGACTCTGTGGTGAACGAATTGCACAGAGAATATCTGGCGTATTTAGGGAGAAAGCTACCTAGAAGAAATGTTCCCGCCTCATGATTTGCAATTTATTCGAGACTGTGGCAGATATTGAACAAAGGTCCAATGAAGGCGTCAATAGTGGGAGAAATTCGAAATGGCACTCATTGATTACAAAATCGAAGAACGCGTTGCAATCGTCACCCTCAACGATGGTGAAAATCGTTTCAATCCGCCTTTCCTGCTAGCCTTCCTGGATGTGCTTGATGAAATAGAGGAAAAAACCGATGCCAATGCCTTGGTGGTGACATCCAGTCATGAAAAGATTTTCAGCAACGGCATTGACCTGGGATGGCTGCTCCCCTTTATCCAGAAAGGAGACATGGAAACCGCCAAGGGTTTTCTCTATCTGCTTAACCGGCTCTTCAAGCGCATTCTCCTCTATCCCATGCCCACCATAGCGGCCATATCAGGCCACGCCTTTGCGGGCGGAGCCATCGTTAGCTGCGCCTTTGACTTCCGTTTCATGCGCTCCGACCGGGGGTACTTCTGCTTTCCCGAAGTGGACCTCGGGATTCCCTTCCTCCCCGGCATGGTGGCGATCATTCAAAAGGCCATTTTCCCCTACAAGTTTCAGGAACTGCAACTCACAGGCAAACGCGCCACGGCCGAGGAATGCGAGGCCCACCACATCGTCCTCAAGGCATGTCACCTGGACCACCTCATGAAAGAGACGCTCGAATTCGCCAAAGGCCTGAACAAACGAAGGGAAATTGTCGGTGAAATGAAGCGCCGCATGTTTGGGGAGATCGCCCGCATCATCGATGAGGAAGACCCGCCGGTTATTGAATCCGGCACATTTCATGTTTAGGGCTTGAAGAAACTGTTTGATCATTTCCTACAGCAAGGGAGGCTCACGATGTCTTCCTGCTGAGCCACTCCTGCCGGTCGGCAAGGGCCGGGAAACGCTCTCTTGCGCTTTTTACTTCATTCAGATCAATCTCGGAGCGCACGATTACTTCATCATCCCCGCCGCCGGCAATGGGAATGCCCCAGGGATCCACCGTCATACTGTGCCCCACAAACTGGATGCCCATATTGAACCCGACGGAATTTGAAGATATCAGAAAACACTGGTTTTCAAGCGCCCTTGCACGGTTCAGGAGTATCCAGTGCTCCAGCCTGGGATAGGGCCAGGCCGAACAGATGAGGAAGGCCTCAGCCCCTTTCTCCACCATTCGGCGGAAGAGTTCGGGAAAACGGAGGTCATAGCAGGTGGCAAGACCGAAGGTGCCCAGTTCGGTTTCCGCCACAACCACTTCTCCGCCGCGCGTCAGGATCCGGGTCTCCCTGGAATTGAACCCGAAGAGGTGAACCTTCCGGTAGTTGGCCAGGATCTCCCCTTCCGGTGACAGGAGATAGCTCGAGTTGTAGTACTTGCCGCCGTCCTCCTCGACAAAACTGCCCGTGTGGAGATGGATCTTCAATTCCCTCGCCAGACTTCTGAATGTACTCAAGGTGGGGCCGTCCTTGTCCTCCGCTTCAGACCGGTAGCGATCAAAGCTCATGAAACCGATATTCCAGAGCTCGGAAAGAATAACCAGGTCGGCGTCACTTGCCCGGCGTATCTGACCAACAGCTTTGTCCAGGGTTGCAGCCTTGTCATTTTCCACAACAGCCATTTGGATGGATGCTATCAGCATTTCTTCGCTCCTATTCATCAATTGTGGGTAACAGCTTAATAAACAGGGCAGCAATCCCCCCGCGAGTATCAGAGAGGGGGAGGATGGTCTTTCTTCCGCCACTGTCGAGAGGGCGCTGTCTCTTCCGGGCTTACTCCTGGGGGAAACCGCGGCTCCCGTTTGTGGGAGAACGCGGAGGGGGCCAAACTCCCCCGGGAGTAAGTCCGCTGAAGAGACCAGCCCGGAGGCCCGTGCGGAAGAAAGACCATCCTCGCCCTCTTTACTGAGCTATTACAGTTGGCCTCAATCGTTCCTGGAGGCGGGTATAGCGTTTCTCGGTCTTATCATTGCGCACGGCTATCTCCAGGGCCTTCCTGGTCCCCACCAGCACCACGAGTTGTTTCCCCCTGGTGACGGCGGTGTAGATCAGGTTCCTCTGGAGGAGCATGTAGTGTTGTGTCAGGACGGGGATCACCACGGCCGGATATTCAGAACCCTGTGATTTATGTACCGATATGGCGTAGGCAAGGACAATCTCGTCCAGATCCATGAAATCATAGGGAACCGTTCTGTCGTCAAAGGAAATAGACACCTCCCGGAGTTCGGAGTCTATGCTCGCCAGGGTGCCTATATCCCCGTTGAAGACCTCCTTGTCGTAGTTGTTTCTGATCTGCATGACCTTATCTTTGATTCGAAACGCCCTTTCCCCCCTGACGAGCCCGTTGTCACCCGGGTTAAGGGCTTCCTGCAATTTCCGGTTCAGGTTTTCCGCACCTACCGTCCCCTTATGCATGGGCGTGAGCACCTGGATATCCTCGACCGCATCGAGGTTAAATCGCTTGGGGATCCGCTTGGTAGTCAGCTCCAGTATGATTCGAAGGACCTCTTCCGGGTCTTCCTGCTCGATGAAAAAAAAATCCCCGTGCCCCTCCCCTTCCGGTCGCAGCAAGGGAAGGAGGCCCTGGTTTATTTTATGGGCATTGACGATGATCAGGCTTTCACGGGCCTGTCGAAATATCTCATTCAGGGTCATCACCGGGACCACACCTGAATCGATGATGTCTTTCAGGACGTTTCCAGCCCCCACCGAGGGCAGCTGATTGACATCCCCGACGAGGAGCAGGGTCGCGCCGGGGGGGACAGCCTTCAGGAGATAATACATAAGGGCCGTATCCATCATGGAGGCTTCATCCACAACGAGAAGATCCGCGTCCAGTGGCTTTTGGTCGTTTCTCTGGAATCCGCCTTTCTGAAAGCTGTATTCCAGGAGCCGGTGGATGGTCCTTGCCTCAAAACCCGTAGCCTCGCTCATCCTTTTGGCGGCTCGGCCCGTAGGGGCGGCCAGCATGATGCGGACTCCCAGACGGGAAAATATCTTCAGAACCGCCTGGATGATGGTCGTCTTTCCCGTACCGGGCCCGCCGGTGATGACCATGACCTTGCTCTCGGTGGCAGACTTGATGGCTTGTGCCTGCTCCCGTGCCAGCCGGATCGTCAGCCTGTCCTGGACCCACTGGATGGCCTTCACGGGGTCGATTGACCGTATGGATTTCGGGGCGCCCAGGAGGTCCTTTATCCGTTCGGCAATGCTGCTCTCACAGAGGTGATATTTCGCCAGATAAACAGCCTTTGGGTTTTCTTGAAAGGCATCGTTCTCGTTGAGGTCTTCGATGACGATCCATTTTCTGAGGGCGATGGTTCCGATGGCCCCGGCCACGACAGGCTCTTCAGAGTCGAGCATTTCCACGCACTTTTTGAGAAGCAAATCATACGGATAGAAGACGTGTCCCTCATCCGCAAGCTGATGAAGGACAAAGAGCGTGCCCGCCTCGGCCCTCAGGGGAGAGTCTTTTGGAAAACCCAGCTTTTCCGCGATCCTGTCTGCCGTAACGAAGCCGATACCGAAGACGTCGGTAGCCAGGCGATAAGGGTTTTCCCTGACGACCTGGATGGCGCGGTCACCATACTGCTTGAAGATTTTTGTGGCATAGCCGGAACTGACACCATGGGACTGGAGGAAAAGCATGACATAGCGAATTTCCCGCTGGTCATCCCAGGCCTTTTTGATCATCTGAATCCGTTTTTGGCCTATCCCTTTAACTTCATCGAGTTTGTCTTCATTTTTCTCGATGATATCAAGGGTCTTCTCTCCAAACCGGGAAACAATGCGTTTGGCCATTACCGGGCCAATGCCCTTGATCAGGCCAGAACCCAGGTATTTCTGTATCCCGAAAACCGTGGCCGGAACCTTGGACTTGTATCTGGCAATCTTGAATTGTTCCCCATACTTCGGGTGGTTGGCCCATTCCCCCTCGATTTCAAGAACTTCTCCGGGGGTCGGCCCCATCATGTTTCCGACGACGGTGACGAGGTCATGCCGACCATAGATCTTCACCCTGGCAATGGTAAAGCCATTTTCCTCATTGGTATACGTGATCCTTTCAAGATGCCCCTGGAGGAGGGTCAATGGACCGCCTTTCAATAATGGATTTCTTGTCATGCCTGCTGCTAGTAAAAATTGAGGTTGAGCACATGCACCGGTCCATGCCTTCCTTCCAGGATCTTGAGACGAAGCGTTTTGGCCGACTTGGCTTCACCCGGGAAAAAGAGAAACCCGTAAGAGAGGCCACCGGGCGGGATGGGCCTGTATTCCAAGGACTTTTGGCGGAGGTCCTGGATAATGCTCCTCCTTGCGGAATCGGACCCGTATTTATCGGCTCCTCCAAGTGTAGCACCTGCTGCACCTCCCAGAACCGCACCCTTGCCCAATGCACTGCCTACGTTCTGGCCGCTCACGATCCCGATGGCAGCGCCAATGATCGCTCCCGCTGTAGCGCCCAGAAAGCCATGGTAGGCCCCGGCCTTGAAGATTTCGTTGGTCTCGGCAAACTTGGTGGCCCGGTCATAGGCAATCTTGCTGCTCAAAATGGGCCAGAGGTTCCCTTCCCTGTCTTCAAGAAAAGTCTGCGCAGCATCGATTTCCAGCGCTTCAGTGCCCTCGTTGTCGAATACCACCTCTACCGGCAACATACCGGCGTCCCGGATGTCAAACCCGAAAGCCTCGCTGGCTTTCTCTTTCGACACAAATGCCTTGGCCCCCACTGTCACACCAGCCACCTCTGTGTGGTTGGGATAGGCGGTCGGCGCCTTGAAAGACATGGGTTTTACCTTATAGGCCGTGGTGCACCCCGAAAAACCAGCAAACACCAGGACGAGACCTACGGCGATGATGACGCTTTTTTTCATGGTGTTACCTCCTTCCAGAAGTTCCTCTCCCGCAGAGAGAAGAACATTTTCAATGTCAGTCGTTCATTGCTCCAAGATACCCTCTTTGCCGACAGGAAGCAACCGGATTGAATCCCGTTTACGAAATTGACGATCCCTATTTCACCTTAGACCCTTTGTAAGGCTAAAGAGTCTACAAAAAAAGCCGATAGAAAAGAAGTGGGATATTGCCATCAGATACCATTTGCCGAACAGGAAAACAGATGCATGAAACGGCTTTAAAGCAAACATTTCGGGCGTCCTTTAATGACGCACACCCGGGTAACCAGGTTCACCATGAACCGGAACCCGATTATGAGAGACACCCCCTTCGACTCTCCTCTTCAGAAAAAAAACGTTTCATCGAGCGATTGAGCTTCCTCTATGGAGAAGATGTGGCCGAAAGGTACCTGCCGGAGCTGGAGCGTATCCTGAAGGTCTATCATGCACACAAGCCCCCTGAGATGCTTGAAGCCGAAAAAGGCTTCGATCCGTCGCATCGCTTTACAGAAAAAGATGTCATCTTAATCACTTATGGAGACCTTCTCCATGGTGAAGAGACATCTCCCCTTAAAACCCTGGCAAGGTTTTGCGACACCTACCTGGAAGGGACCATCAACACCCTCCATATTCTACCATTCTTTCCCTATTCATCAGACCGGGGTTTTTCCATTATCGATTTTGAGACGGTAGACCCACACCTGGGTACCTGGCAGGACATTGAAGACCTGGAAAATCAATATCGCCTCATGTTCGACGGCGTTATCAATCACGTGTCTTCCAAGAGCAGATGGTTCCAGGAATTCCTGAATGGAAATCCCTTTTACAAGGATTTCTTCATTGCTTATGAATCGCCGGACGATTTGACGCCTGAGCAACGAAAGATGATTTTTCGGCCCCGCACCTCTGATATCCTCACCCCCTTCCGGACCATTGAAGGGACAAAATACGTGTGGACGACTTTTTCCCCGGACCAGATCGACCTCAATTACAAAAACCCGAACGTTCTCATGAGGGTTATTGAAATTCTGCTCATGTATGTGCGCCACGGAGCCGGTATCATCCGGCTCGATGCCGTGACCTATATATGGGCCGAACCGGGCACGCGGTGTATTCATCTGGAACAGGCCCATGTCATCGTCAAGCTTTTCAGGGACATCCTGGACATCGTAGCGCCGAGGGTGGCGCTCATTACGGAAACCAATGTCCCCCACGAGGAGAATATATCCTATTTCGGGGACGGCCGTGACGAGGCCCAGATGGTGTACAACTTCGCCCTTCCCCCCCTCGTTCTCTATACCTTTTATGCCCAGGACACGACGGCCATATCAAAATGGGCAGCCACTCTCGAAAAGATTTCGGATAGGGCAACCTTCTTCAATTTCCTCGACTCCCACGATGGAATCGGCCTCATGGGGGTCAAGGATGTACTCCCGGATTCAGAAATAGATTTTATCGTCAAGAAGGCACAGGAGCACGGAGGTTTGATCTCCTCCAAACCCGGGGAAGACGGCAAAGAAGAACCCTATGAGATCAATATCACCTGGTTCAGCGCACTGAACAGCGAAGATGGAGGCCATGACGACACGGCATTCCAGGTCAGGCGCTTCGTTGCATCCCGAATTATCGGACTGGTCCTGCGAGGGGTTCCGGGGATCTACCTCCACAGCCTGATCGGCACCGGAAACGATGTGGAATCGGTTCTTTCAAGCCATTCCAACCGCGCAATCAACCGGACTGTCATTGACGCCCAGGCCATAACAGACGCCCTGAAAGACCCCCTCTCCAAGATCTCGAGAATCAGCCGTGAACTGGGAAGGCTCATCGCCATGCGGACGAGAGAGCCGGCCTTTCACCCCGGTGGGGAGCAGCAGGTGCTCATGCTCTCTCCCCAGCTTTTCTCAGTGATCAGAATTGCTCCCGGCGGCGGGCAGAAGATACTGGCTCTGGTGAACGTCACGGATAAGGTGTGCCATTTGGAGGTTCCCTTGAGCAAAATCGGCACGAGGGAGACCCACTGGTATGATCTGGTCAGCAAAATGGAGTGGATAGCTGAAAACAGGAGGCTCAGCCTAACGCTTCAGCCCTATGATATCTTGTGGCTCACGCCTTTCATGAAGGCGGGATGAGGCCAAAAGGACTCAATTAATCGCGCCCAAAAAGGCAAAAATCCCATCCCGGGCAAGTGCTATTTGGTCTTTTATTTCCCCGATTGCCTTTTGGTCGATTCCCAGCCGCTCTATGTCCGCTTCGCGCACCCGCGGAGGGGACGCGTTTCCTGAGTTTCCCAGAGCCATTTCCTGGACCAGGGCATCTGAAATCTTGAGCATTGAAAAGTCAACAAGGTCAATATCTCCGGGAAGGACATCCTGATGGTGGAAGGCGATCGGCATCCGGATCATTCCGGGAAATTTCCATCTTTCGAGGAGAATTCCTCCAACTTCGCCATGGTCGAGGCCGATATTTTTTCGCTCCATTTCATAAAGTTGCGTCCCGCCTCCATCATTAACCCGCTCCAAAACCTGCTCCAAGGCCCTGGCGAAATCATCACTGAAAAACAGGTCCAGAACCACTTTGCCGATATCGTGAAGCAGACCGACAACAAACAGGCGTTCAGCTTCCTCACCTTTCCCAAGTCTCTCCGCCACCATTTTCACGGCCGTGCCCACTGCTAGATTATGGATCCATAAGCCTTCCCTGGAAAAGAGGCCCGCGTCTTTTGCCTTTGGCATGGCCTTTATCACACCCACGGAAAGGGCAAGAGATTTGACCATGTTGAACCCAAGGAGCGCTACCGCCCTGTCCAGACGCGATATCTCCTGGGAAAAGCCGTAGTAGGCGGAATTGGCCACTTTCAGAATCTTGGCTGTCAAGGCGGTATCATGCGATATGGCCTCCGTGATTTCCCTGGTGCCGGTTTTCGGATCATCCATCAAACTCAAAAGCCTTGGAATCACGACGGGGAGCGTGGGGAGTTCATCTATTCTGGAGTAGATCCTTGCCTTCAGTTCATTTCTTTCCATAGGTGCTTATCCGCCCCCAGGTTGTCCGACCAGCTTCTCACTACCATGAGCAGAGCGGCTTGTCAAAAGGATCAAGAAAATGCCATCAAATGGCAACATTCACCGGCCGCGCATCCAGGACCCGGATGAGGGCGTCGGGGGTCATGGAGGCCAGAAGTCCCCGCCTTCCAGCGTTGATATAGATCCTGGGCAGTTCCAGAATGGTTGCTTCCACACAGGCCTTCATCTTTTTTTTCGTTCCGAAGGGGGAAATGCCTCCCACCAGGTACCCGCTGTATCTCTTTGCCTCCTGAGGGTCACAGGGCCGCACCTTTTTCACGTCAAGCTCCCTGGCAAGCTCCCTGGTGGAAATGTGCTTGTCCCCATGCATCAGGACCAGGAAGGGCTCAGAATTTTCATCCATCATTACAAGGGTCTTGATGACCTGGTGTTCCTCCAGGCCGAGGGCATCCGCGGCAGCAGATGCCACGGCCGTCCCCGTCTTTTTCTCGTACCTGTAGGGATGCAGTGTAAAAGCAACGCTGTTTGCTTTCAATTCCCGAATAGCCTGTGTAGCGGGAAACTTCTGTTTCACCATAGAGCACCTCCCTGCTCATGTATAAGATATCATCTCGGAAACCAGTAGACCCCTTCTTTCAATATACCGACCGGTACAACGATACCGACCGCAATGGAAACAGGGAGATTACCGAATTCCCGCCTGGATAGAGAGGTCTTGAGGTGTTCCCCTGAAGGGTATACAAGATCGAGATCAACGTGCCCGTTCATGAAGTTCATTGCAGCGAGACGCATTTTCCCTTTCCATGTATAGGGATTGTCTCCCTTTCCAGGAAAAATTTCAACACACCATCCCGGGACAGAGAAATAAACCGCACTCTCCCTCCCAGTCGCCTCCCTTGAAGGGAATTCCGGAATGTCCAGGGCCCCCAGACCCGACAGATATCTTTCCCCTTCTTTTGTCCCCCGAAGAAGATTTTCTATCCCAAGCAGTTCCGCGACCGTACGACTTCGGGGCCGCCTCAGGACCATTTCAGGTTTGCCTTCCTGCAGGATGCCACCATCCTTCATAAGGGCCAGGTGATCGGCAAGAAAGAAGGCCTCCGGCAGATCGTGCGTGATGTGAAAAATCGTTACCCCGAGTTCCCTGTGAATCCTCTTCAGTTCCCGCCTGAGGCGGCCACGGGTGGAACGATCCAGGGCGCTCAAAGGTTCGTCCAGGAGAAGGACGTAGGGCTTCAGGACCAGGGCGCGGGCCAGAGCCACCCGTTGCTGCTCACCACCGGAGAGTCGCCCTGGCCGCCGATTCAGCAGGTGGCCGATTTCCAGGAAGCCGGCCATCTCTTCCACGGTCTTCTTGATCTCTCCGCGGGCCTCTTTTTTCAGACGCAATCCAAATGCAATATTCTCCTGAACCGTGAGGTGGGGAAAGAGGGCATAATCCTGGTATACCACACCAAGGTTGCGTTTTTCAGGCGGCCAACGGGTGGCATCCTTTCCATCGATCCATGTCCTTCCCCCGGTGGGTCGATGCAATCCCGCAATAGTCTCGAGAAGGACCGTTTTCCCGGTTCCCGTGGGGCCCAGGAGGACAAGGTACGCACCCGGTTCCACATGCAGGGAAATATTCTTGAGACGAAACGCACCAAGCTGGACACCGATAGCTTCAAGCCGAAGCACTTACGCCTCCCTGGGCCGCGTCGCAAGCCATCGAAGCAAGGAAAAGATGATGAGACATATCAAGATCAGGACCACGGCCACGGGTGTTGCATATTTGAGCCCGTAGGACTGGAATCGTTCCCAGATGAGAATCGGCGCCGTCATGGGATGGTAGGCCAGTATGATAACGGCCCCGAATTCGGAAATGCCCCTTGCCCACATCATGATCGCGCCGGAAAGAATGGGGCGCCACGTGAGGGGCAGACTGACCTTGAAAAAGGACCTCCAGGGGGTTGCCCCGAGGGTTCGTGCCACCCGCTCAAGCCTTGGATCAACGGAAATAAAACCGTCCCTGGCCGCATTGACCAGGAAGGGGAGCGACACAAAGGCCATGGCCAGGCTGATTCCCGCCTCAGTTCCCACAAAACCGATACCCAGCTTTTCAAAGGCCCTGCCCAGAAAAAACCGGCGCCCGTAAACCATCAGGAGCGCAATACCGGCAGCGGTATGGGGAATCATGATGGGGAGGTCGATCAACCCCTGGACAAAACTCTTACCGGGGAATTTCCAGCGTGCCAGGATATAGGCCAGAGGAATGCCGAAGACGGCACAGACCAGCGTGGCCCACAAGGCCGAGCGAAGGGTCAACAGGATCGAAGAATAGACCTCTGGTTCTGAAATCGTGGCCCTCAGGATCGCAGGATCCGCAGCCATCATCATCCTGGCCAGGGGGATGACGATCATCAGAATTACGATGGTACTCAGACACCATATGACGGCCTTGAAATTCCTCATTCAGCCTTCCTTTTTCGGTTTGGCCGTTGGGCCCGTTGACAGGGTCTATACTTCGGGCCACCTCATTACTCGACCAATTACCGCACGAATTGTTTCAATTCAGCGGGCAATTGATTGAAGTCACCCGTTGCCCTTGCCACCTTGAGAGGTTCCTGTCCGTTACGCCTCATGATCTCACGCCCCTCGGGCCCAAGCAGAAAAGAAATGAATTGAATGGCCCGCTTCCGATGGGGTGCATTCTTCGGGATGGTGATTCCATAAACCATGGGTTTGCCTTTCTTAACAATGAAGGATCCCGGAGCTTTTCCCGAGATCCTGGTACTGGCCTGTTCATAGAACCCTGCATATTTGGAAGAAGCCAGGTTGATGTTGACCGGCAGTTTCACAAAGGGCATGTTGTGCTGCATGGACACGGATTTGTAGATAAAAACATAATCGAGTTCTCCGGCCTCCAGGAGGGCGATCAGGTCGGTCTCCTTGGGCCGCACATTCTTCTCAGGACAACCAGCCTTCAGCTTTTCATAAAGCCCCGGCACTTTGTAGTATTTCTCGGCCAGTTGCCAGACAAGCTGGCTCCTGTACCCGCAGGGATCGCTGTTGGGGTCGGAATGGCCGTATTCCACGTCTTTCCGAAGGAGAATTTTATACCAGTTCTGCCCGTTGATCTCCTTTGCATAGTTTGAATCCGGCCTGTACATGATGGCCATCTCGTTGGTGGCAAAGGAGATATTCCATGAGGCATATTTGGGAATCAGCAGGTTTTCAATCACCGTATAGTCGGCGGAGGCCATGATATCAGCGGGCCGGCCCAGGTCACTGATCTTTCTGGCGCAGGTCCGCGAACCGCCCGCCTCCCGCAGCACCTCCACACCGGGATGATGGCGGTTAAACGCTTTGGCCACTTCCCTGAAGGGGATGGAGAGGGATCCGGCGTGAAATATGATGAGTTTGTTAGCTTCCTCTGCATGCAGAGGACCCATTAAGAGGGATACACAAATAATTCCCGCAACCAATACAATTCCAACCCGTTTTGAAAGACAACTCTTCACTATCATCCTCCTTATGTGTCAGCTCAATAAATAAGGCAAATCAGACAACGCATGGTCGCGGCCGGGAGGTCCCTCCTACTGTAGGAGCTCCTGCTGTAGGAGCAACGTCCACGTTGCGAGATATCTATTTCGCAGGGAATGTCCTATTTACTGAGCTGATACCTCCTTACTTTGTTTGGCCGTTTGCGGGAAGACCATCTTCCCACAAAGGTTCAAATCATACCCTTCAAGTTCTCCTGCAAGCTCAAGAAAGGCTTTCTCGTGCAGGAGGCCTAAGAAAAGTTGCACCCCATGGTCAAAAAAGCGATCCTTGGAAACGAGAAAATCAAACCGTTCCCACCGCCAAGGGATAAAATCCAGGTCCAGCATACCGGCGACCGCCTTTATTCCCGGTCCGGCATCTGCACGGCCTGAAAGCACTTCAAGACCCACTTCCATATGACGTGCCACTTCATTCTCATAGCCTTCCACCATGTCCCCGCTGATGCCCGCCTCTTCGAGTTCCCGGTCAAGGAGCAGACGGGTCCCGGTCCCTGGGGGACGATTGACCATATGGATATCCTTCTTCCCCAGATCCTTTGTGGCCTGGATCCCTTTTGGATTCCCTTTCTGCAAAATGAGCCCCTGTTCACGTCGACAAAAATTTACCACCGCAGGCATCTGGTCCAGTTCTTCCTCTGCAAAACCGAAGTTGTATTCCTCATCCTTTTCCTGCAGCAGGTGACTTGATGCCATGTGACAAAGGTTCCGCCGCAATGACCTGATCCCCCCCATGCTCCCCAGGTTGCCGAATACCCCTAGATGATCAGGATAGGTCCGGTTAAACAGGGTGATGGTCCTGTCCAGCAGGATGTCGTTGCTCCCAGCGATAATAAGCAGACCGTGATAGGGCGGCAGGGGGTGGGAGGGCTTCGGATAGTTGATGGTCTGATTTTCCAGCCACTGCTCCACCAAATGCCTGGGAAAAAGCCACTTACCTGTTGCCTTGGTGCCTGGAAGGCCTTTCTCGGATATCAGCGAATAGACCATCTTCTCATTGATATCCAGGAGACCGGCCACCTCCCGCGTGTTCAACAGTTTTTTCTCTTCCATCGTGAAATCCCTCCTGGGCGCAAATTACAGCAATAATGTAATTATTAGTCAATAGTATTTTTTTCGTGCGGGAAAAAGGGTCATACAGACAAATATTAACGAAAAAATATAATAGTTCAATAAACAGTGGCAGCAATCCTTCCCCTCTTTACTGAACTACTACGAAAAAATATTATTTCTTCACCATCACTATTCCTGCTCTCTAGGACAGTTCGAACAGGATCGTGAGATTTAATGGAATATCTTCGCTGAAAAAACGGGGGGTTTGGGAAAAGGGGCGGCGTCCTGTACGGCCTTAACGGCCGCCCTGTCCAGGATACTCGACCCCGAACTCTTCATGACCCGTGCCGTGTTGATGTGTCCTTCCATCGTAACAACAAACCGCACGGTGACAGCCCCCTGTATCCGCTTTTGTCTGGCCGCGCGCGGGTATTTTTTACAATGTTCAATCCTGAGCTTAACGATGTTGAAGTAGGACCGGCGACTGTCGTATTCGCTGGTACCTCCACTCTCCCGAAGACCTGAACCCCTGTCGGCAATCTTCGGAGCCGTTTCAGCTCTGACCGGTGGAATCCACTCCCGGATCTCAGGCGCATCAAGGGCCGGCAATGCGAATACGCTCGCACGTTCCGGCGGAAGAAAATCCGTCATTTTCTCCACATCAAAAGGCTTCGGGGGCCTGGGTGAAGGAACGGTCACTGTCCGTATTGCCGGTCTCTCTAACGGTTCGGGACTGGGGGGATCAGCTTGCACACGTCTCGGCCTGGGAATGCTCCTTAATGACGGTCTGAAAATTTCCTGCAAAGTCAAATCAATGTAACTTAAGGCACTCGACCGATAAATCCCCGCCATATGCAGGAATAGAGCCAAGTGAATCCCGACGGAAACAACGATCAACCCCCGAAGCAACCAGTTAGCATCATTTCCGTGTTCACTGCCGCATTTCAGTTTGTTCCCACCCGACCGCGCAACGGAGTCAATTGCCGCTACAGCCTCTTTTCCGTGGCAAGGCAGAGCCTTGCTGCTCCCGCCGCCTTTGCCACGTCCATCACAGCTACCACCTTGTCCAGGACCGCTCGCCGATCCGCCCTGACGACCACCAGCCTGTCCTTCCCATTCCCAACCATCTCCCTGATTTTCCTGAACAGGGCTCCCAGGGCGACTTCATTTTGCCCCAGAAACACCTTTCCTTCCCGATCCAC
>Ga0315556_1000555_pt1 | contig 23334 bp, 27 predicted proteins | sample SalMarSW160310MG_FD_202112 | JGI IMG/M metagenome (GOLD analysis project Ga0315556, IMG submission 202112) | Salt marsh sediment microbial communities from the Plum Island Ecosystem LTER, Massachusetts, United States - Salt Marsh Sediment SW1603-10 ...
TGATTACCGCTCCGGGTTTGGTTACACTGCGGTCCCATGGTACCGCAACCACCACTCCCGTGGCAGGATCAACGCCCATGCTGACACCCATTGCACAGGTGCTCGATGCACAACGGCTGCAGGCCGCCCGAAAGCTGATTGCCGCGGGGCGCTTTCAGGACGGGCGCGCCTCCGCGGGGATGGCTGCAAGGCGGGTCAAGCACAACGAGGAGCTTGCGCTTGAGGCGGGGCGCATGCGCGAGCTGAACAACCTGGTCATGGGCAGCCTCGTCCAGCACCCGCTGTACCGGAGCACCGCCCTGCCACTGAAAACCGCCACGCCCTATTACGCACGCTATGTGCCCGGCATGTCCTACGGTGACCACGTGGACGACCCGATCATGGGCCAGGGTGAAATCTACCGCTCCGACCTGTCCGTGACGATCTTTCTGAGCGATCCGGCTGACTACGACGGTGGCGAACTGTGTATCCGGACCCCGTTCGGGGAACAGCTCGTCAAGCTGCCGGCCGGGGACGCAGTGCTCTATCCCTCCTCCAGCATCCATCGGGTCGCGGAGGTAACCCGTGGAGAACGCCTCGTGGCGGTCAGCTGGATCCAGAGCCTGGTCCGCTCGCCCGAACAACGTGCGCTGCTGCACGAGCTCAACCAGGCGCGTGAAAAGCTGTTGCGGGACAATCCCGCGGATCCGGAAACCGCCCAAGTCAACCACGCGTACGTCAACCTGGTACGCATGTGGTCGGAGATCTGAACGCTCACGGCACGCGGGGCCCAATGGTGTGCGGTTCCGGTTACGGCGAATCGGCGTCTGCCGGTCCGACATTCATGCCGACCGAAAGCCGCAATGCCCGGCTCCGGCTGGCCGTCACCTCGTGCAGCACCGCGGGCGCAAACATCACCAGCTTGCCCGCCTGCGGACGGACCGTGATCCTCGCGTCGCCCGCGTACAGGACCAGCTCACCGGAACGTTCCGGCACGCGGATGTAGTAGGCCGCGGACAGCAGTTCGTCGTTTTCGTCGTGGTGGTGCAACGACGTGCGCTGGCCGTGTTCCATGGCATTGAACCAGAATCCCGCCCGCAGGGATTCCTCGGGCATCCCCAGCCACCGGCCGGCCTGCTGCCGGAACACGTCGAGCACCATGGCAATCTCGGGGATGTCCGCGAGCGCGACGTAGGTGTTTTCAAAGCGCCCGCCAACATGATGGGTCTGCGCGACCCGCCCGGCCGCGCACAGGGCGAGATAACGCGCATACAGGCACGCGTTGAGCGCGGTCGCATCCGGCAACTGGAATTCGCGGTACGGCATGCTGCTCACGTCTGGCCACGGTCCGGTGCCATATCCTGCCGGCCGGGAACCGCAGCGGCAACCCTGCCGCCTCCGGGGCGGTGATTGCCTGCAGCGGCGCGCACCGGGTGTCCGCCCTCCCGGTGCCATGGAACCTCTTCCGACCACGCGTCCGTTGCAATACAATTCCGGCCGAAACAAATCCCTACCCCAAGTTGAATCAGGAGCATGGCAATGGAAGTAAATGGCAAGAGCATCGAACTGGATGCGAACGGTAACCTCCAGGACCCGACCTTGTGGGACGAAGACGTCGCCAGGGCACTCGCCGCCAACGACAGCCTGGAGCTGACCCGGGAACACTTCGATGTACTGAATTATCTGCGTTCACAGTACTTTGACAACAACGGCGAACAGCCGATGGAACGCATGATCAACAAGGGTATGTCCGGGGTCTGGGGCAGAAAGGTCAGCAGCAAGGATCTCTATGCACTCTTTCCGGGCGCTCCCAGCAAGCAGGGTAATCGCATTGCTGGCCTGCCCTTTATCGCGCGCAAGGGCGGCTATTGAGCCGTTCGCAGCCATCTGAGCGGATCGGGACACACCCTTTCGGTTGAATGATGCGCTGCGCCCCCGGGAACCAGGAATACCGCCCACAAAAAAGCCGCACCTTCAGGGTGCGGCTTTTTTGTGGGCGGCGCCGGCGAGCCTAGCGGTGCGAACCTTTCTCCTCATGCGCCATGTCCAGCAGCTGATTGGCCAGCGCCATGTAGTCCTGGCGGAAATGGTACAGTTCGTGCCCCTCTTCCGGCACAAAGTAGTCCTTCATATCCACGCCGTGCGCATGTTCGTAATTAATGAATTTCTTCTGCATTTCCAGCATCTTCGCAATCAGGGCCTGCTTGTCGCTCATGATGTCCTCTCCGCTACGGATTACTTGTCAGGAATTCTCTGGTTGCCCGCCAATATAGCCGGATGTCCGGGGAGCGGACATATCCCGATTGGGCAAGCCGGTACCGGTGTTGGTCACGCGTGACCGCCGCTCGTGCAACGAACGCGGCCGCCATTGTGCCGCGGCCGGCCCGGAAGGCAACCCCCCGTCCGGGATAACCTGCTGGCAGCAGGGTTATTCCCTGGCATCGTTGACCGGCTTGATGCCCTTGTGCGGCAGAAACAGGCCGCAGCCGAAGGCGCGCCCGTCACCCAGCCCCGTCTGCTGCAACAGGACGGAGTGTTCCGGTGCAAGCTCCGCCACCATGAGGCTGCGGGTATGCACCGGCCCGTCCGGGAACTGCATGGTGTGGCTGATCCCACCCAGCATCTTGCGGGCCGGAATTCCCAGCGCCTGCAGCTCGCGGGCGCACCCCTGCAAAAACGCATCCTCATCCGCCGCCGGATCCGCGATCACGTAACGGGAAAACAGCGTGGAGAGGCTGCTCAGCAGGAACACCTCGGAATCACCGATGCGCAGCGCATGTCCCTCGATATCCAGCGCATTGCCGGTCAGCCGGCGTGCATCGTCGAGGCGCTGCCTGGGGACGCGCAGACGCAGGCGCGTACGCCGGGACAGGTGCAGTAGCTGGCGCTGCGAATCTTCCGGCCGGTACCAGCCATTCCCCGAGGCCGCCCCGTGAATCAGGTGCAATCCGGCATGCGGCTCGTCCACGAGCCAGGGCAACACTTCGAGCACCTGCGTGGACAGGGCATGCGCATGGTCCAGCGGCAGGGTCGGACACTGGATGCGAAACGCCAGATCCACCACGTCATCGGGGACGACGAATTCGGGCCGCTGATCTTTTTCCTCGTTCCAGTACATGTCTTAATCCGCTGTTGACTCAGGAATCCACCGCGTAGAACGCCGCCTCCAGACGGTCTTCCCAGTCCTCCGGGGTATCGTGAAACGGCGGTCGCACGTCCATCCGGAAATGGATCTCCCCGGCACGCGCGCGCTCGGAAACCGCCGCTTTCAGGGCCTCGAAGGAATCGATCTCGTGCTGCTGTATCAGCACCTCGCTCAACCAGAGCATGCCCGTTCTCCGTAACAGTCCGGACCGGCCACGGTGTCGTGGATGCGGTCGTGATAGCGCGCGCGGTACAGCACCCGCTGGTTGCTGCCCGCATCGACGAAGGCTTCACGCTTGTGCAATACATTATTGCAGATAATCCCCTGGCCTGCCCGCAGGTGACAGCGGATGTGCCAGGGGCTGCCGGTGTCCAGCAGGTCGTGCAGGAAGGCGACGGCCTGCCTGACCAGGGGGTCGTCCTTCCACACGATGCTGCGGGTACGCGCGGTATATCGCATATGGAGGGCGTGCGTGTGTTTTTCAAGCGAGAATACCGGTCCGGATTGCGCCGCCCGCAACTCGATGCCCTGTTCCAGGTTGGCCGGAATGGTCAGCACATCCGGCTGCATCAACACCCGGACAAATCCGGGATTTTCATCGCGCAGGCGGATGTAGGCAATTTCCGGGTCCAGGAACAGGTTAGCGCCACCGCTGGCCGCCTCGACGGCACAGTGCATCACGATACCGCGCACCTGCTCCCCGGGCGGGTTGTAATAGCCGTCGGTATGCCAGTTCAGCGGCTTGCTGGTGTACGGGATATAGTGGGTGCCAGCCTGTTCCGGCAGCACGGTAATCGTGGTGATGCTGTCTTCATCGGCGCGCAGGTTCATATCCAGATGTTCCAGGCCGAATTGCCGGCCCAGCGCACGGAGCGCCGCCTTGTCCACCGGCTCCCCGCTGACCTGGTACAACGCCATGTTGGCCTGGCGGCAGCGCTGCAGGATCGCGGCCCGTTCGGCGGGCGTCAGCCGGCGCGGATCCCGGAGCGGGACCAACAGGTCCCCGACAGTCCGGGGACAGGCGGCCAGCTTCCAGTCACGCCAGTCTCGATAGGCTGCCTCGTTCGACAGATCGAAGGGTTGGAACACACGGACCATGCACGGATCTCCACTCCGGGTGGCATTGCCGGATCGCAACGCGCTATAGTACGTGCCCCGCGCGGGGGGTACATACCCCGGGCGATACGGTCAGGATGCCGGATACCGCCTGCCGGGAGAGCCAGTCCCGGTCACGACCCACCTGCAATCCGTGCCCCGTCAAGTTGCCACCTGCCGGTGCACGCGATTAAGTGTGTGCCAGCATAAGGAAAAATTCAGGCCTCATAAAATCAGACAAACAGGTCCCGTAACTTGCGGAAATTAAATCATAAATTTTCCAATACCCCGTTCGGGATACAGGCCCGTTATAGCGGCACCCCATGGGTAGGATATGTTCAATGCACCACCCTACCTACAATTTCGGTAATCACCAGTTATGTTGTCAGAAGATCGTGATAACCGACTGATTTACTGGTTGCCAGGCAGGCAACAACGCGCGCTGTAATTCAGTTTCACTTTAGATGGTGTAAGCAGAGAACAAACCAGGAGATCATTGCCATGGCCAAGAACCACTATCCCACTCCCATGCTGGATGAACTGGAGCACGGCCCCTGGCCCAGTTTCATCAGTGGCATCAAGCGACTGCGTGACGAGCACCCGGACGGACGCATCAATTCCGTTGCCAACGGCCTGCTGGGGCAGCTGGAACACTCCTATGAAACCCGCAAGGGCTACTGGAAAGGCGGTACCGTCAGTGTCTACGGCTATGGCGGCGGTATCATCCCGCGCTTCTCCGAAGTCGGCCAGGCCTTCCCGGAATCGAAGGAATTCCACACCCTGCGCGTGCAGCCGCCGGCCGGTAACTTCTACTCCACCGACATGCTGCGCCAGCTGGGCGAAAGCTGGGAAAAGTGGGGTTCCGGACTGGTGACCTTCCACGGCCAGACCGGCAACATCATGTTCATCGGCGCCACCACGGAAAATACCCAGCACTTCTTCGACGAGATCAACGAGTACGGCTGGGACCTCGGCGGTGCGGGCCCGTGCGTACGCACCGCGATGTCCTGCGTCGGTGCCGCCCGCTGCGAGATGTCCTGTGCCCACGAGCATGGCATCCAGCGCTGGATGGTGAACAACTTCACGGACGACGTGCACCGTCCGGCCCTGCCCTACAAGTTCAAGTTCAAGGTCTCGGGCTGCCCGAACGACTGCCAGAACGCGATCGAGCGTTCCGACTTCGCCATCATCGGCACCTGGCGCGACGACATGAAGGTCAACCAGGAAGAGGTCAAGTACTACCTGAAGAAGAAGGGTCGTCAGTACCTGGTCGACAACGTCATCACCCGCTGCCCGACCCAGGCCATCACCCTGAACGATGACGACACCATCACCATCAACAACCATGACTGCGTGCGCTGCATGCACTGCCTGAACGTCATGCCGCGCGCCCTGCACCCCGGTGACGACAAGGGTGTCACCATCCTGATCGGCGGCAAACGCACCCTGAAGATCGGTGACCTGATGGGCACCGTGGTCATCCCGTTCAAGAAACTGGAGACCGAGGAAGACTACGAAAGCATGCAGGAACTGGCCGAGGAAATCATCGACTTCTGGGCCGAGAACGGTCTGGAACACGAGCGTTGCGGCGAGATGATCGAGCGTATCGGCCTGGTCAATTTCCTCGAGGGCATCGGCGTCGAGGTCGACCCGAACATGGTCAACAGCCCGCGCCAGAGTTCCTATGTGCGTATGGACGGCTGGGATGAAGAGGCCGAGAAGTGGTTCGCGCGCAAGGCCGAACAGGCTTCCGCGTAATCCGGACAACATTTGCAGATCCGACAAATCCCGGCGCCGCGGTGCCGGGATTTGCTCAAACACTTGAAAAGTTTCTCAGGAGAGACACATGGCACATGAAATGCGTACACCGGTTGAATCCGGTTGTCCTGACGGATTCCAGTACATGCACCCGGTCATGCGGAAGAATTACGGCCAGTGGGCCTACCACGAGGATCCGCAGCCGGGCGTACTGCTGCACGTATCGCACAACGGCGACAAGATCTGGACCGTGCGCGCCGGCACCCAGCGCATCCTCGACCTGTTCACCCTGCGCAAGCTGTGCGACATCGGTGACCAGTACGGCGAGGGCTACGTCCGCTTCACCATCCGCAGCAACATCGAGTACATGGTGGCTGACGAGGCCAAGGTGGAACCGCTGATCAAGGCACTGACCGACGCCGGCTTCATCGTGGGCGGCACCCGCAACTCCGTAGCCATGCTGTCCCACACCCAGGGCTGGCTGCACTGCGACATCCCGGGCACCGACGCCTCCGGCGTGGTGAAGTCGATGATGGACGAGCTGATCGGCGAGTTCAAAGGCTGGAACATGCCGAACCGCGTACACATGACGACCTCCTGCTGCCAGATCAACTGCGGCGGCCAGGGTGACATCGCCATCAACGTGCAGCACACCAAGCCGCCGAAGATCAACCATGACCTGGTATCGAACATCTGCGAGCGCCCGTCCGTCGTGGCACGCTGCCCGGTGGCGGCCATTCGTCCGGCACTGGTGAACGGCAAGCCGTCGCTGGAAGTGGACGAGAAGAAGTGCATCTGCTGCGGCGCCTGCTACCCGCCCTGCCCGCCGATGCAGATCAACGATGCCGAGCATTCCAAGCTGTCGATCTGGGTGGGCGGCAACCACTCCAATGCACGCAGCAAGCCGACCTTCCAGAAGCTGGTCGCCTCCGGTATCCCGAACAATCCGCCGCGCTGGCCGGAAGCCACCGCCGTGGTGAAGAAGATCCTCAAGACCTACAAGGAGGATGCCCGGGACTGGGAACGCATGAACGACTGGATCGAGCGTATCGGCTGGCCGCGCTTCTTTGAAAAGACCGGGCTGCCGTTCACCAAGTACCACATCGACAACTGGCGTGGTGCCCGTGCGAGCCTGAATGCTTCCACGCACATCCGGTTCTGAGGTAGCTGTGCATGAAGCTGACTATCCAGGTTAACGAGGGTCCGTACCAGCACCAGTCATCCGACACGGCCTATTTCTTTACCAAGGCGGCCATCGAAAAAGGGCACGAGGTGTTCCGCGTGTTCTTCTACCACGACGGCGTCAACAACGGCACGCGTCTGACCACGCCGCCGCAGGATGACCGCAATATCGTCAAGCGCTGGACCGAACTGGCCCAGGAGCACAACATCGACATGGTGCTGTGCGTGGCCGCCGCCCAGCGCCGCGGCCTGGTCGACGAAGGCGAGGCACAGCGAAACGGCAAGGATGCGACCAACATCGCCCCCGGCTTCCGGATTTCCGGGCTGGGCCAGCTGGTCGAGGGCGGCATCCAGAGCGACCGGCTGGTCGTTTTCGGCGACTGAGCGGAGAACACACCACATGTCCGACACGAAGAAATTCATGTACATCAACCGCAAGGCACCCTACGGCACGATCTACGCCTGGGAGTCGCTGGAAGTGGTGCTGATCGGCGCCGCGTTCGAGCAGGACGTGAGCCTGGCCTTCCTGGATGACGGTGTGTTCCAGCTCACCAGGGGACAGGATACCAGGGGCATCGGCATGAAGAACTTTTCACCGACCTACGCCGCCCTGGGTGACTACGAGATCAACAAGATCTATGTGGAAAAGGAATCCCTGGAAGAACGCGGTCTCACGCTGGACGACCTGCAGCACCTGGTCTGGGAGGACGAGGACGAGGACTACGCCGAGAAGGATTCCATCCGCCTGGTATCGCGCACGGAACTGGGCGACCTGATGGCCGAACAGGACGTCCTGTTTAATTTCTAGCCCCGGAGCCCCTGACCATGGCAATGTTACACCTGGTAAACAAGTCACCCTACGATGGCAGTAGCCTGAACACGGCGGCCTCCATCATGAAGAGCGGGGACAAGCTGCTGCTCATCGAGGATGGTGTGTACGGTGCAATCAAGAACGGCAAGTCGGCAGCACTGCTGAATGGCCTGAATGTATCGGTGCTGGGACCTGACCTCGCCGCGCGCGGCATTTCGGAAGACAGGCTGGTGGATGGCGTGACCATCGTTGACTATGCCGGTTTTGTCGACCTGGTCGAGGCCAACGAAAAGGTACAGTCCTGGCTCTGATTATTGTTTTTTATTTGACTGGCGTCATCCAACGAGGAGACTACAAATGGGTAGTATTGAAGTTAACGGCAAGACCTACGAAACCGACGAGGAAGGATACCTGGCCAACCTGAACACCTGGGACAAGGACGTGGCGGTGGCCATGGCCAAGGCCGACGACTGCGATCTGACCGAGAATCACTGGGAAGTAATCAACTTCCTGCGTGAGTACTACGATGAATACCAGATCGCTCCTGCCGTACGCGTGCTGACCAAGGCGATTGGCAAGAAACTGGGCAAGGACAAGGGCAACAGCAAGTACCTGTACGAACTGTTCCCGTATGGCCCGGCCAAGCAGGCCTGCAAATACGCCGGACTGCCGAAACCGACCGGTTGCGTCTGAGGCGCTGACGAGGCAATGCAGGCCCAGTCCTGCATTGCCTCTTATCCAATTCATCGAAACAGGAGCCCGGAAGCATGCCGTTCTGGACCATCGCGTATGCACTGCTGTTCTATGTCGCTACCGCCCTGCTGCTGGGTGGCCTGGCATTGAGAATCCGCAAGTACGCAAAAACCCCGGCACCACTGAAGATTCCGACCACACCGGCACCGGTTACGCAGCATGGCGTGGTGTTGCGCATGTTCCGGGAAGTTGTCTTTTTCGAAAGCCTGTTCCGCTCCAACAAGTGGATCTGGATCTTCGGCTACCTGTTCCATTTCGGCCTGTTCCTGGTACTCGCCAGGCACCTGCGCTATTTCACCCATCCGGTCTGGTTCTGGGTGGACCTGGTCCAGCCGTTCGGGAAATACGCCGCCTTCTTCATGGTAATCGGCCTGCTCGGCCTGTGGGCACGCCGCTTCCTGGTGGACCGGGTGCGCTACATCTCCGTCCTGTCCGACCACCTGATGCTGGCCCTGCTGGTGGCCATCGGCATGACCGGCATGAGCATGGATTACCTGTCCCATACCGATATCGTCTCGCTCAAGGCGTTCTTCCTGGGACTGATGTATTTCGACTGGCAGCCGCTGCCGGAAGATCCGCTGCTGCTCGTCCATCTGGCCCTGGTTGCCACGCTGATGATCATCTTCCCGATCAGCAAGCTGCTGCATGCACCGGGCGTATTCTTCAGTCCGACCCGTAATCAGATCGACAATCCGCGCGCCGAACCCGGCCTGCGCCCCCATGATTCCCGGCATATCGCGCCATGGGCCGCCGAACTCGATAAAACGGCATAGTTCAAGACCAGGAGCACAGCGTGGCTGATTTCGAAATACCGCAGCTGAATGAATATCCGATCATCCCGAAGATCCACGAAGGGGTGATGGCGCACAGCAAGCCGTTTCTCGCCAAGGAGGAGTTCCAGCAGCAACTGGGCTTCCCGGGCGAACTGGTCGACAACTGGCAACAGGTCGCCATCGACAAGATGGGCGAACTGACCGGCAAGTACCGCTCGCTCGCCGTGTTTCTCGATTCCTGTGTCAAGTGCGGCGCCTGTACCGACAAGTGCCACTACTACCTTGGCACCACCGATCCGAAGAACATGCCCGTGGCACGCCAGGACCTGTATCGCAAGGTCTACCGCCGCTACTACACCTTCGCCGGCAAGTACTTCCCGAAGCTCGTCGGCGCCACCGACCTGACCAGGGAAGTCCTGGACGACTGGTACAGCTACTTCCACCAGTGCTCGCAATGCCGCCGCTGCTCGGTGTTCTGCCCGTACGGTATCGACACCGCGGAAATCTCCATGGCCGCGCGCGAGGTCATGGACGCCGTCGGCATCGGCCAGAAGTACTGCAACGAGATCATCGGCAAGGTCTACAAGATCGGCAACAACCTCGGCCTGCCGGAGCCGGCGCTGGCCGACACGCTGGAAGGCCTCGAGGAAGACATCGAGGACGACACCGGGGTCGCCGTCAAGCTGCCGCTCGACCAGAAAGGCGCCGAGGTGCTGCTGGTCACGCCGTCGGCCGATTTCTTCGCCGAACCGCACGTGGACGGCCTGATGGGCTACGCCAAGGTGTTCCACGAAGCCGGCATCAGCTGGACGCTCAGCTCCTATGCCAGCGAGGCGGCCAACTTCGGCATGTTCATCGGCAGCTACGAGAACATGCGCAAGCTCTCCCTGCGCGTCCGCGAGGCGGCGCTGGACCTTGGCGTCAAGCGCATCATCTTCGGCGAGTGCGGGCACGCCTGGCGCGTGGCCTACAGCTTCCTCAACACGCTGGCTGGCCCGTTCGACTTCCTGGACCCGAACTACCCGGTGCCGCAGCATATCCTCGAGTTCACCTATGACCTGATCCAGCGCGGTGCCCTCACGCTGGACAAGTCCGCGAACGACGACATGGTGCTGACCTTCCATGACTCCTGCAACATCGCGCGCGCCTCGCGCATGGGGCCGATGCCGGGTGGCCAGTTCATCATTCCGCGCGAGGTGATCAAGGCCAGCTGCAACCACTTCCATGACATGCCACAGGACACCATCCATGACGCAACCTACTGCTGCGGCGGCGGCGGCGGCCTGCTCACCGACGACCTGATGGAGCTGCGTGTCAAGGGCGCCCTGCCGCGCATGGAAGCCCTCAAGTACGTGGTGGAAAACTACGGTGTCACGCACATGGCCGCCATCTGCGCCATCTGCAAGAGCCAGTTCACCAAGGTCCTGCCCTATTACGGGTTCAGGATGGACAGTATCGTCAGCGTGCACCAGCTGGTCAGCAATGCGCTCGTGCTCGGGAGCAAACAGTAACTCGGTTTTTACATGATTGAACCCTGATCCGGGTTGCGACCCGGCCGGAGTAACAGGAGAAACGGTATGGCTACTTCAAAAGAAGAGATGGAAAGCAAGAAACTCACTTTCCGTCGTTTTAAGGATGGCGTACACAGCTACTCGCACGTCGGCGACAATATCTTCGAAGGTGACCACAGCCACAAGTGTCCGACCTACGTCCACCGTACTCCTCCCTGCCAGGGCAGCTGCCCGTCCGGCGAGGATATCCGCGGCTGGCTGCAGATCGTGCGCGGCATCGAAAAGCCGACCGGTGGCGTGAGCATGGAAGAATATGCTTTCCGTCGTTCCACCGATGCCAATCCGTTCCCGGCCATGATGGGCCGCGTCTGCCCTGCCCCGTGCGAAGACGGTTGCAACCGTAACAACGTCGAGGATTTCGTGGGCATCAACTCGGTCGAGCAGTACATTGGTGACTCGGCCTACAAGAACAAGTACCGGTTCGATGCCCCGGAACAGATGAGCGGCAAGAAAATCGCCATCATCGGTGGCGGCCCGGCCGGCATGGCCGCCGCCTACCAGCTGCGGCGCCTCGGCCACGCCAGCACCATTTTCGACGATCACGCCGAACTGGGCGGCATGATGCGCTATGGCATCCCGGGTTACCGTACCCCGCGCGACGTCCTGAACCACGAGTGCCAGCGTATCGTCGAAATGGGCCATATCGATTTGCGCATGAATACGCGGGTCGGCAAGGATGTCAGCGTCGAGGACCTGGAGAAGGAATTCGATGCCATCCTGTGGGCGCTGGGCTGCAAGGCCGGCCGCCGCCTGCCGGTGCCGAACAGCGATGCACCGAACTGCGTATCCGGCGTGGCCTTCCTGGAGGCCTTCAACAGGGGTGCGCTCCAGGTCACCACCGACAAGGTGGTCTGCGTGGGTGGCGGTGACACCTCCATCGACGTGGTTTCCGTGGCACGCCGCCTCGGCAAGATCAGCAAGATCAACAAGGATAGCCGTCCGGAACAGGTCATCGGCGGGTACGTGGCCCACGACTCCGCCTTCGCTGCGGCCCGTGAAGGTGCCGACGTCACCCTGACCTCGCTGTTCGCCCGCGAGGAAATGACCGCGTCCGAACACGAGGTCGATGATGCCCTGCGGGAAGGTGTGAAGATCCTGAACGGTGTCATGCCGGTCGAGGTCGTGCTCAACGGGGAGGGCCGGGCGCAGGCACTCAGGATGGCCAAGTGCGAGATGAAGGATGGTCGTCCGAACGCGATTCCCGGTACCGAATTCGAGATCGAGTGCGACCTGATCGTATCCGCCATCGGCCAGGGCGGCGACCTGTCCGCAGGTCTGGAGTCGCTGGACAACGGGCGCGGGCTGATCGATGCGGACGCGTTTTACCAGGTACCCGGGCGCAAGGGTCACTTCGTGGCCGGTGACATCATCCGTCCGCACCTGCTGACCACCGCCATCGGGCAGGCATCGATCGCGTCCGAGACCATCGACCACTACCTGAGGCACGAGGAACAGCGCAAGCGCCCCAAGGTCGACGTGCACCACTTCGAGCTGCTGAAGAAGCTTCAGGAGACCAACCACGCGCCGACCCATTTCAGCGCGGACGAGGGTGACCTGCGTGGCACCAATGCCGCGAACTATGCCGTCCACAACTACGAGGACCGCTCCGGCTCGGAAATCATTTCCTCCGAGCGCCTGTTCCTCGGGCACTTCCCCTTCACACCGCGTAACAAGCGCACGTCCAGGGGACCGGGCGCGGACGAGGTGCTGGGTCACTTCGAGGAACGCGGTATCGGTCTGAACACCGACCAGGCGGTCAACGAGGCCGAGCGCTGCATGAGCTGCGGAATGTGCTTCGAATGCGACAATTGCGTGATCTACTGCCCGCAGGATGCCATTTTCCGCGTCAAAAAGGACCAGGCGACCACCGGACGGTACGTCGACACGGACTACGACAAGTGCGTGGGGTGCCATATCTGCGCCGATGTCTGTCCGACCGGCTATATCGACATGGCCATGGGCGACCACTGACAGGACCGCCCCGGACATGCCGAGAAAACTCCTTTCCTTCCTGCTCATGATCTGTGCTGCCGGGCTTGCCCTGCAAGCCCGTGCCGGAGACTCCATCCTTCCGTACATACCGGAAGCCCAGGCCCGCTTCAGTGCAACGCAGGGTTGCATGCGGCCGACCGAGGACATGCGCAAGAACCACATGAAGTACCTTCTGCACAAACGCGACCTGACCATGCACGAAGGCATTCGAACCACCCTGTTCAGCCTGAAGCAGTGCATCGACTGCCACGTCAGCTCCGCGCCGGATGCCCCGCGCTTCCCCAGCGAGAAGCATTTCTGCAACAGCTGTCACACGTACGCAGCCGTCGATATCGACTGTTTCGAGTGCCATGCCGACCGGCCGCTCAAGGATGCCCAGGGTAACTTCGTGATATCGGGGAATGAAACGCAACCGGCAACCGCTGCAGCCAATGCGGCCCGGGAGGACACCGGGGACATGCGCGCACTGGCGACCGAGGACGATGCTCATGAGTGAAGATACCGGCATTGATGTCTATCGGCGCCGTTTTCTCGGCAACACAGCCAAGGCCGCTGCCGGACTCGCGGTCGTGACCCCGGCTGTGTTCCTCCACGAGGTCGGGCAGGCCAGACCGGCCGACCAGCCGGTCACCAGCCAGGTACGCTGGGGCATGCTCATCGATTCCGGCAAGTGCGCGGATGGCTGCGACGACTGTGTGACCGCATGCAAGACCGAGAACGGGTGGACGGGCCATAACCGGCCCCTGTCCGATCCGCAGTGGATTCGCAAGGTCAAGCTCCGGGACAAGGAGACGGGATACACCCAGACCCTGCCCATGCTGTGCCAGCACTGCGAATACCCGCCCTGCGTGGACGTCTGCCCCACCGGCGCTTCCTTCAAGCGTGCCGATGGCATCGTGCTGGTCGACAAGCATATCTGTATCGGCTGTCGCTATTGCATGATGGCCTGCCCGTACAAGGCGCGTTCCTTCGTGCATGAGGACATCCATGACCAGAAACCCTACGCCCCGCGCGGCAAGGGCACCGTCGAGTCCTGCACGTTCTGTGTACAGCGGGTAGACAGCAACCGCACCCCGGCCTGCGTGGAAGCCTGTACGGCACATAACCACGGAGCCATGGTGTTCGGTGACATGAACGACCCGGACAGTGAAATCTCCAGGCAGCTGGAACAGTACAGCTCGCGCCAGATCCGCGGCGACCTGCAACTCAATACCGGCGTGCGCTACCGGGGGATATAGATGAAAGCAATCGACTTCAAGGAAATCGACGGCGGCCTGCCCTTCTACCTGCTGGTCGGCGCCATCGGTGTTTTCATACTCGCCGGCCTCGGCGCCGCGTACTACATGGAACACAACGGCCACTGGGTGACCGGCATGAACAACCAGATCGTGTGGGGTACGCCGCACGTATTTGCCGTATTCCTGATCGTCGCCGCGTCCGGTGCACTCAACGTCGCATCCATCGGTTCCGTATTCGGCAAGGCCATGTACAAGCCGCTGGCGCGGCTGTCCGGCCTGCTGGCCATTACCCTGCTGGTCGGGGGACTTGCGGTGCTGGTGCTCGACCTGGGTCATCCGGACCGCCTGATCGTGGCAATGACCTATTACAACTTCAAGTCGATCTTCGCCTGGAACATCATGCTGTACACCGGTTTCATGGGCATCGTCGCCGTGTACCTGTGGATGATGATGGAGCGCAAGATGAACCCGTACACGAAGATCGCCGGCTTCGGTGCCTTCATCTGGCGACTGGTACTCACCACCGGTACCGGTTCCATTTTCGGCTTCATCGTGGCCCGGCAGGCCTACGATGCCGCCATCATGGCTCCCATGTTCGTCATCATGTCCTTTTCCTTCGGGCTGGCGATTTTCATCCTGGTCCTGATGGGATTGTATAGCTGGTCCGGCCGGCCCCTCGGTGATGCGATTCTGATTCGCCTGAAAAACCTGCTCGGGGTGTTTATCGCCGCGGTCTTCTACTTCGTGGTCGTCTATCACCTGACCAACCTCTACGGCACCGAAAATCACGGCGTGGAGCGCTTCCTCCTGCTCGACGGGGGTGTATACACGGAGCTGTTCTGGATCGTGCAGATCGGCCTGGGCAGCGTGCTGCCACTGATCCTGCTGTACGGCCCTGCCGGAAAGTCCCGCCTGTGGATCGGGATTTCCTGCCTGCTGGTCATCATCGGCGGGCTTGCCCAGATGTATGTCATCATCATCGGCGGCCAGGCCTATCCGATGGAAATGTTCCCGGGCAAGGAAGTAATCGAAAGCAGCTTCTACGACGGTATGGTCGGGTACTACTCCCCGAGCCTGCCGGAGTTCGTTCTGGGCATCGGCGGTGTTGCCCTGGCGCTGGCCGCCACCGTGGTGGGTACCCGGGTGCTGCGTTTCCTGCCGGTCAGCCTCGCGGATGACATGATCGAACCGTACCAGTCCGGGGCGGATGCCTGATCCGCGACTGCGGCCCTTCATCACCGCACAGCGGAGCCTGGCGACCGGCTGCAATCCATGTCACGCCTGCTGATCTCGGCAGCACACAAATCCTCCGGCAAGACCACGGTCACCCTCGGATTATGCGCCGCGCTGGCGGAGCGCGGACTGCGTGTACAGCCCTTCAAGAAAGGCCCCGACTACATCGATCCGATGTGGCTCGGCCTGGCGGCCGGCCGCCCCTGCCACAATCTGGATTTCCACTGCATGTCCGAGGCGGAAATCCTGGCAACCGTCAACCATTATTCCGGCTCCAGCGATATTGCCCTGATCGAGGGTAACAAGGGCCTGTACGACGGTCTGGACCTGGATGGCAGCAACAGCAACGCGGCCCTGGCCATCGTCACCCGCACACCCGTGGTGCTGGTACTCGATGCGCGCGGCATGACCCGGGGTATCGCCCCGCTGATCCTGGGCTACCAGGCATTTGATCCACAGGTCCGCATCGCCGGCGTGATCCTCAACCAGCTCGGTGGCAGCCGGCACGAAGCGAAGCTGCGCAGCGTGATCGAGCACTACACGGAGGTTCCTGTGCTGGGCGGTGTGCACCGCGATCCGGCGCTGGAAATCCTCGAACGGCATCTTGGACTGATCCCCAGTAACGAAGCGGGCGCGGCACGTGACCAGATCGTCCGGATCCGGACGCGGATCCGCGACCAGGTCGACCTGGACCAACTGCTGGCTGTGGCGGCAACGGCCCCGCGGCTCGATGCCTCCCCGATGGCGCTGCCGGACACGCCGCCCGGTGAACGGGTGCGGATCGGCATCGCACGCGATGCCGCATTCGGGTTCTACTATCCGGACGACCTCGATGCGCTGGAGCGCGCGGGTGCGGAACTGGTACCGTTCAGCACACTGCAGGACCAGGCCCTGCCGCAGGTCGACGGCCTGTTCATCGGTGGCGGGTTCCCGGAAAGCTGCATGCAGGCCCTGCAGGACAACCGCGCATTGCGTGCGGATATTCATGCCGCCCTCAGCGCCGGTCTGCCGGCCTATGCCGAGTGCGGCGGGCTGATGTACCTGTCGCGACGCCTGACCTGGCAGGACCGGACCTGCGAAATGGTCGGCGTGATACCCGGTGACGTGGTCATGCACGACAAGCCGCAGGGCCGTGGCTACGTGCAGTTGCGCGAGACTGCGCAGGCGCCCTGGCCCGGCCCGACCCCCGACACGGTCATTGCCGCGCACGAATTCCACTACTCCAGCCTGGACGGGCTGCAGGGAGAACCTGTCTACGCCTACGACGTCCTGCGGGGTGCCGGGATCGACGGCCGGCATGACGGTCTGGTGGTCCATAACCTGCTGGCCTGCTACAGCCACATGCGCGATACCGCACGCCATCACTGGGCGCAGCGCTTCGTGACATTCGTGCGGCGCTGCCGGGCCTCCGGCAAGCACCGGAAGAATGTATAATACGTACCCGTCAATCAAGGAGTTACCATGATCATCATCACCCCGGCCGCCGCCGCGCAGATCACCGCCTCCGCCAGGCAGGGCGACATGGAGGAAATGCCCATGCGCGTTGCCGCGCGCCGTCAGACCGATGGCAGCATCCACTACGCCATGGGATTCGACGACAACGAACAGGAGGGCGACATTCATGTCCAGAGCGCCGGCATCGATGTCGTGGTCGCCATGGCCAGCAAGCCTCTGGTCGAGGGGATGACGATCGATTACGTGGAAATCGAGCCGGATTCCTTCCAGTTCATCTTTCTCAATCCGAACGATGCGAATTACGTTCCACCGAACAAGGCTACGTAACTGGACAAGCCGGCTCCGTATCGATACCGACACGCATGAACAATCCGGCCAGCCATCACAACCGGCAGGACCCCGCCCTGCGTAACAGCCTGTACCTGCGCCTGGGCGCGCTGGCTTCCATGCTGGCCATCAGCGTCCTGCTGTTTGCCAGTGACCAGGCCGCCACCTTCAACCGGGAAGCACGCCTGTTGCTCGCGGTCGTGCTGCTCGGCTCCGGGTTTCTGCTGCTGCTTTCCGTACTCTGGCAGGTGCACCATCAGTTGCTGCAGCCCATGGACCGGATCCGGCAATGGGCGGCACGCATCCGCAGTAATGCCACGCCGGAACCACTGGCGACGACTGACAATTCTTCTGCCAGCAACGACCTGGTGCAGGACCTGAACAGCATCAGCCGGCGTCTGCTCGGACGTGGCGCCGGTGCGGCCTTCAGCGGAGAAGATGGGCCGGGCCTGGAGGATGAAGCACTGAAGATCCTCTACGACGTCGTCTCCAGCATCAACACCGCGCACAGCCTGGATGACCTGCTGACCCGGTTCCTGTACACGTTCAAGCGCATCACCCGGGCACAGGGTGCGGCAATCTGGCTGGAACTATACCGCCAGGAACCGGAACTCTGCGCCAGCAGCGGTATCGACGAGGACCTGCTGCTGCCGGAACGGTATGACGTCAGGCGCTGTCTCTACGAACGTGCAGCCACCGAGGGCAAGATCTGGGTCGAAACCACACTGGACAAGTGCGAAAAGATCGCCGGCAGACGCTTTTTCGAGAAAGACGGTATCGGGCTGGTATCCGTGCCCATGCGCTACCGGGGCATGATGATCGGTGTCATCAACCTGTTCCTGGACAGTACCGTCATCGCGCGTATCGAATCGTTCAGGCCCCTGCTCTCCAGCATTGCCCATCATCTCAGCATCGCGATCGAGCGCTTTCACATCGAGGAAGGGAACCGCGACCACCTGATCAAGGAGGAACGCACGCGGATCGCACACGAACTGCATGATTCGCTGGCGCAAACCCTGGCCAGCCTGCGCTTCCAGGTGCGCGTGCTGGACGAAACCATGCACCAGGGCGATGAGAGCACGACCTGGCAGCAACTGGAACGGATTGAAAACAGCCTGGACGAGGCCAATACCGAGTTGCGCGGCCTGATCGCCAATTTCCGTGCGCCGATGTATCAGCGCGGTCTGGTACAGGCCATCGAGCAGATTGTCAGCCAGTTCCGCAATGAAACCCGGATCCGGACCTACCTGCAGAAGGACTGTGTGAGCAACCCGTTCCCGAAAGACACCGAGAGCCAGATCCTGCGTATAATACAGGAGGCCCTCTGGAACATCCGCAAGCACAGCCAGGCCAAGAATGTACGCATCCTGCTGCGGATTACCCCGGACGAGCGCTGCCACATCCTGATCGAGGACGACGGCGTGGGTATCAACCGGCAGGTATACGGATCTCCCGGCGAGCACGTAGGACTCACCATCATGCGCGAACGCGCCGCCAAGATCGGTGGTGAACTCCGGGTGGAAAGCGAGCCCGGCGAGGGGACCCGGGTGATACTGGAGATCAAGCACCGGAAACCGGAACAGCTGCGATCATGAGTCTGAACATCCTGCTGGTCGATGACCACACTCTGTTCCGGGAGGGCCTGGAAGGACTCCTGAGCAGGCGCAACATCAATATCCTGGCCGCCGTCGGCAGCGGACAGGAAGGACTCCGGCTGGCCGCGGAGCTGAAACCGGACGTGGTGCTGCTCGACATGCGGATGCCGGAAATGGACGGCATCGACGTGCTGCGCCAGCTGCGCAAAAGCGGTTTCAGAAACCCGGTGGCGATGCTGACGACCAGCAGCGATGAACGGGACCTGGTCGAATCCCTGCGCAGCGGTGCCCAGGGCTACCTGCTGAAAGACATGGAACCCGACCAGCTGGTGGTGGCCTTGCGTGACATCGTGGCCGGCAAGACCGTGGTTGCCCCGGATCTGGCACACGTGCTGGCGCGCGTGGTGCAGGGCGACAGCATCAACCCGTCCCAGGAAAGCCCGTTTGCCAAGCTGACGCCCCGTGAAATCGAGATTCTCGCCCTGCTTGCGGAGGGCCAGAGCAACAAGGTCATTGCACGCAATCTGGGGATTTCCGACGGTACCGTCAAGCTGCACGTCAAATCCATCCTGCGTAAACTCGGCGTGCATTCCCGCGTCGAGGCCGCAGTCATCGCGGTGGAACAGGGCATGCGCAGCACCCGCCAGGACAGCGAGCCCGGCAACGGCGGCGGTGCGGCGTGAAGCGGTTTTCCGACCTGGTCGCCATATCCCTGTCCGGCATCACGGAACTGTTCCCCTGGGATGTCAGTGACATGCTGAACGGTCCGACACCGCCGCTGATCCTCGACATCCGCGAACCGGCCGAGTTCGATGCCATGCACATCGCGGGCTCGCTGCACGTGCCGCGCGGGGTGCTCGAATCGGCCTGTGAATACGATTACGAAGAGACCGTACGGGACCTGGTCGAATCCCGCAACCGCGACGTGGTCGTGGTGTGTCGTTCCGGGAACCGCAGTGCACTGGCCGCCAGCACCCTGCAGGAGCTCGGCTACCGCCGGGTCTACTCGATGAAAACCGGCCTGCGTGGCTGGAATGACTACGAGCTACCACTGGTCAACCGGCAGGGACGGCAGGTGCCGGTGGAACAGGCCGATGATTTCTTCACCACCAGGCTGCGTTCAGACCAGCGTCGCCCGCTCGCCAGGGACAGGACCGGCTGAATCAGACGTAATGCTTGCGATCACGGCGGCGGCGTCCCGCCTGCTGGATGACGACCCCTTCGATCGCCTGCAGATCGGACAGCACGATCGCCTCGTGACCTTCCTGCAGGGCCTTCAGGTAGTAGCAGCCCTCCCCGTATACCAGCTGGCGAAACACGTAGGCATCCTCATGCCTGGCCATGACGAATGATCCGTCACTGATTACACCTTCAGGATCGACGATGATGATGCAGCCGTCCCGAAACTCGGGCAGCATGCTGTCCCCGATGACACGCAACGCGAAGGGCTCCCGCCCGCAACTGTGTTCCTGCATTCTGGCACCCCGTGCAATCTGGTCATGGATTTATAACCCGTAACAACGGGTTACACAACCATTCTCATACATTGCGCAGGGTTTTCCCAGGCGGCAGGGTCAGGCCCGGAAATAGTCCCGGTACCAGCGGACGAAATTCGCGACCCCTTGTTCCACCGAGGTGTCCGGCTTGTAGTCCAGGTCGCGCACCAGGTTCTCGACGTTGGCGTAGGTATCCGGGACGTCACCCGGCTGCAGCGGCAACAGGTTCTTTTCCGCCGTTTTGCCGAGGCACTCTTCCAGTACCTCGATGTAACGCATCAGCTCAACCGGCTGGTTGTTGCCCATGTTATACAGGCGGTACGGTGCCGTGCTGGTAGCCGAGTCAGGATGATCGCCGGACCAGTCCTGGTCCGGCTCCGCCACGTGATCAAGCACCCTGACGACACCCTCGACGATATCGTCAACGTAGGTAAAGTCGCGGCGATGCCGTCCATAGTTAAACACGTCGATCGGCTTGCCGGCGAGGATGTTGCGGGTAAACAGGAACAGCGCCATATCCGGCCTGCCCCAGGGGCCGTACACGGTGAAAAAGCGCAACCCCGTGGTGGGAAGACGGTACAGATGGCTGTAGGTATGCGCCATCAGTTCGTTCGCCTTTTTGCTGGCGGCATACAGGCTGACCGGGTGGTCGACGTTGTCATGCACGGAGAACGGCATACTGGTATTGGCCCCGTACACGGAACTGCTGGAGGCATACACGAGGTGTTCAATACCGTTATGCCGGCAGCCCTCGAGGATATTGGTGAAACCGACCAGATTGGTATCCACGTAGGCGTACGGGTTCTCCAGCGAATAGCGCACACCCGCCTGGGCGGCCAGGTTTACGACCCGTTGCGGCCGGTGCTTGCGGAACACCTGCTCCATGGCGGACCGGTCCTCGATGCCGGCATGGACATCCGTGTAGGCCGTGTGATCAAGCGTCCTGGCCAGGCGAGCGTGCTTGAGATGGACATCGTAGTAATCATTCAGATTGTCGACCCCGATAACTTCGTCACCACGTTCCAGCAGTCGTAATGACAGCGCCGAACCGATAAATCCGGCGGAACCCGTAACCAGTATTTTCATTATTCACACTACCCCGGTTGGAAATCCTGATACGAATAACCCGAGTTACAGCCGTCCGTCCACTTCGTCGGGCGGTAGCAGGTACTTGACGTCGTAGATTACACCAGCCGGTTTGCAATACGCGCGCAGGCCGGCAACGCCCAGCTCGGCGAACTGGCGGTGCGCAACGGTCACGACGACGGCATCGTATACCGCCATCCCGGGCTGTTCGGTCAATGTGATCCCGTATTCCTCCAGCGCATCCTGCGGGTCGATCCAGGGATCATGCACATCCACCTGCACACCGTATCCGCGCAGTTCCTGAATCACATCGATCACGCGTGAATTGCGCAGGTCCGGGCAGTTTTCCTTGAAGGCAAGCCCCATGATCAGCACGCGGGAACCGTGTACCTGGATCTTCCCGCGCATCATCAGCTTGATGACCTGCTCGGCCACGTAACCGCCCATCCTGTCGTTGATACGCCGGCCTGCCAGTATCACTTCCGGGTGGTAACCGATTTCCTGGGCCTTGTGGGTCAGGTAGTAGGGGTCCACACCGATGCAATGCCCTCCCACGAGACCGGGCCGGAATGGCAGGAAATTCCACTTGGTCCCGGCCGCCAGCAGTACCTCCTCGGTACTGATACCGAGGCGCTGGAAGATCAGGGCCAGCTCGTTGATCAGGGCGATATTCAGGTCACGCTGGGTGTTCTCGATGACCTTGGCGGCCTCTGCCACCTTGATGCTGCTGGCGCGATGGGTGCCAACAGTGATGATGCTCTTATACAGTGCATCGACGTAGTCGGCAACTTCCGGGGTCGAGCCGGAGGTCACCTTGAGGATGTTGGTAACTCGGTGCTGGTGGTCTCCGGGATTGATCCGCTCGGGGCTGTAGCCCGCGAAGAAATCACGGTTGAACACCAGGCCGGAAGCGGCTTCCAGTTCCGGAACGCAGATTTCCTCGGTTGCGCCCGGGTAGACGGTGGACTCGTAGATGACCACGTCCCCCTTGCCCAGCAGTTTTCCCACCGCCCGGCTGGCCTTCTGCAACAGCGTCAGGTCGGGCCGCTTGTAGGCGTCGATCGGTGTCGGAACGGTCACGACATAGGTGTTGCAGCCGGTCAGGTCCTCGGCACTGCTGGTAAAAGTCAGCTGCCCGGCAGACGTGATTTCCTCGCTGCTGGCCTCCAGCGTGGAATCCTTCCCGGCCCGCAGTTCGTCGATGCGGTGCTGCTTGACGTCGAATCCCCGCGTCGGGTAGCGCTTGCCGAATTCGATGGCCAGCGGCAACCCGACATAACCCAGACCGATCACTCCGATGATCGCCTTCTCCGGTGAGTGCATGTACGTAGTTCCTGTATGCATGTAGGTGGTCCCTGTACTTTAGGTATCTTCCGTTTTCGGCCTCAAGCACAGATCCTGAAAGTCCGGCATTCTAGCAGAGGCTGGGAAACGTGGATAATGAACCTGCCTCCCTGCCGGCCCTGTCGGTCTGACGACCGAAATTGACCCGCCGCCGGGGAACTCGTAAGATTCGCTGCAGCATCATGGGCGATTAGCTCAGCGGGAGAGCACTGCCTTCACACGGCAGGGGTCACTGGTTCAATCCCAGTATCGCCCACCAAATAATCAAAGGCTTACGAAACCGGCTCGGGCCGGTTTTTTGGTGGGGGTGTGGCACCCGGGCAAAGTCCGCCCGCAGGCGGTCAGTGCTGTCCGTGGGCTCCCCGATGCCGGCCAGAGTATGGGCTATACTCACATCGACTGCGGGATGATCTGTTAGCCGATCAGATCCGGCGTCCAGCAGGCTATGTCAGATCGTTGTGAATCGAAAGACTGTCATTGCATTCTGGCAATAGCGAAACC
>Ga0315556_1000559_pt1 | contig 23281 bp, 17 predicted proteins | sample SalMarSW160310MG_FD_202112 | JGI IMG/M metagenome (GOLD analysis project Ga0315556, IMG submission 202112) | Salt marsh sediment microbial communities from the Plum Island Ecosystem LTER, Massachusetts, United States - Salt Marsh Sediment SW1603-10 ...
CGAGACGGGTCTCGGCACCGCCTGGAAGCTCCTTGTCCGAGGCAAGCACCTGGAAGGCAAGGCATTGCAGGGCGTCGCCCGCAAGGATCGCCGTGGCCTCGTCAAACGCCTTGTGGCAAGTGGGACGCCCCCGGCGCAGGTCGTCGTTGTCCATGGCGGGCAGATCGTCGTGCACCAGGGAGTAGGAGTGAATGAGCTCAACGGCGCAGGCCGCGCCGTTTAGGGCCTCCGGCGGCAGACCCAGGGCTTGGCCTGTGGCGTAGGCGAGCGTGGGTCGGATACGCTTCCCGCTGCCGAGCGTGGCGTAGCGCATTGCCTCATGCAGGCGCGCCGGACAGATATCGGGTGCCGGCAGGCAATCCTCCAGGGCGGCCTGGACCCGCGCCTGGCAATCGGTGAGAAAAGACTTCAGCGGTTCGTTACTCATCGGCTTGAAACGGCTGCGGCTCGGCGTCGGCAGACTTCTCGGTAAGGATCCGCACCTTTTGCTCGGCTTCATCGAGGGCCTTCTGGCAGGTGCGAGTCAGCTTCACACCACGCTCGAAGGCTGCCAGCGACTGCTCGAGGGTGAGGTCTCCCTTTTCCAGGGTGTCGACGATGGATTCAAGCTCTGCGAGGGCCTCTTCAAAGGCCATCGGGGACTTCTCGGGATCACGTGCCATCAGATCCGCCTAGACTCGGTCCTTGGTGGAGCTTCGTCTCCGCCGTGCGGGCGGCCGGAAATGGAGGGATTGGGTCAAGAGCTGGGGACAGCGCTGGCGAGCGGAACCGCAGTGACGGTTTGAATCTCCATCCGCTGGTACGGTAACTTAGAGCGGTTTGGCGGTCAATCAACGGCCATGCCGACGCCCTCGCCACCTCTGGAGGCACGAGCTGACGAACAGCCAAATCCCCCTGATGAGCGGTAACTATGACGCCTCGGCGATCGAGGTCCTCAGCGGGCTGGACCCGGTGCGTAAACGCCCGGGCATGTACACCGACACCTCCAGGCCGAACCATCTGGCCCAAGAGGTCATAGATAACAGCGTCGACGAGGCCATCGCGGGCTATTCCCGCACAATCGAGGTGGTCTTGTTCGCCGACGGCTCGCTGCAGGTGACGGACGATGGGCGCGGTATGCCGGTCGACGTGCACCCGGAGCAGGGCATGCCCGGGGTCGAGGTCATCCTGACCAAGCTGCACGCCGGAGGAAAGTTCTCTGCGGACAGCTACCGATTCTCCGGCGGACTCCACGGCGTGGGCGTGTCGGTAGTGAATGCCCTGTCCAAGCGCTTGGAGGTCCGGGTCCGGCGCAACGGCAAGGAATACAGCATGGCTTACGCGTATGGCGATAAGGTCTCCGACCTGCGGGAGACCGGCACCGTCGGGCGCAACAACACCGGCACTACCCTCCGCTTCTGGCCGGCTGAGCGTTACTTCGACACCCCGAAGTTCTCAGCTCGGCAGCTGACCCACCTGCTGCGGGCGAAGGCGGTGCTCTGCCCCGGCCTGACCGTCGGTTTCCGCGACGAGGCGAGCGGGGAGAACCAGCGCTGGAGCTACGAGAATGGCCTCGAGGACTACCTGGTGCAATCCCTCGCCGGCATCCAGACGCTGCCGCTAACGCCCTTTGTGGGCGACCTGACGGGGACCAACGAGGCGGCGAGCTGGGCGCTGGCCTGGCTGCCGGAGGGCGGAGAGCCGGTGACGGAGAGCTACGTCAACCTGATTCCGACGGTGCAGGGCGGCACCCACGTCAACGGGCTGCGCACGGGCCTCACCGAGGCCTTGCGGGAATTCTGCGAGTTTCGCAACCTGCTGCCTCGCGGGGTGAAGCTGACCCCGGAGGACGTCTGGACCGGGTTGAGCTACATCCTCTCCGTGAAGCTCCTCGATCCCCAGTTCTCGGGCCAGACGAAGGAGCGTCTCTCCTCCCGGGAGTGCGCTGCTTTTGTCTCCGGGGTCATCAAGGACGCCTTCAGCCTCTGGCTCAATCAGCACGTCGCAGAGGCCGAGCAGATCGCAGAGCTCGCGATCGGGGTGGCCCAGGCGAGGCTTCGGGCCGGGCGCAAGGTGGTCCGCAAGAAGGTGACCCAGGGGCCTGCCCTCCCGGGGAAGCTGGCGGACTGTACCTCCACGGACCCCGAGCGAAGCGAGCTGTTTCTGGTGGAGGGCGATTCTGCCGGCGGCTCCGCCAAGCAGGCCAGGGACCGGGAGTTCCAGGCGGTCATGCCACTGCGAGGCAAGATCCTCAACACCTGGGAGGTGGATCCCGCCGAGGTGCTTGGCTCCCAGGAGGTCCATGACATTGCCGTGGCCATCGGCGTCGACCCCGGGAGCGAGGACCTTTCCCGCCTGCGCTTCGGCAAGGTCTGCATCCTGGCGGACGCGGATTCGGATGGGGCCCATATCGCGACCCTGCTCTGCGCCCTCTTCCTGCGGCACTTCCCGCGGCTGGTGCGGGAGGGGCACGTCTATGTCGCCATGCCGCCGCTGTATCGCATCGACGTGGGCAAGCAGGTCTTCTATGCTCTCGACGACGCGGAGAGGCAGGGGATTCTCGACCGCATCGAGGCGGAGAAGATCAAGGGCAAGGTCTCGGTCCAGCGGTTCAAGGGGCTCGGGGAGATGAATCCCGCGCAGCTGCGGGAGACCACCATCCATCCGGATACCCGACGTCTGGTGCAGCTTGCCGTTGAACCGGAGGATGACAGCAGCAACCTAATGGATATGCTATTGGCGAAGAAGCGAGCGGCCGACCGCCGAGCTTGGCTGCAGGCGAAGGGCGATCTCGCCGAGGCCACGCTTTAGGGCGCCGGATCGAACGGGCGTCGCCTGAGCAGCCGAACGTCCCGCGTTTGTGGGTCGCCGGGAAGGCGGGTTGACCGGTGCCTCCGCCGCGAATGATGGACCCATCCTTCTCCAAGGACTCCTCGACATGACGGCTTTTCGCTTCGGACACGCGGTGGCGGACGACTGGCAGAGAGCGGTGGACCGCTGTCTCACCCGTCTTGGCTCGGTCCCGAAGACCGGGAACCTGGGGTTTCTCTATGTGACAGACGGGGTCGCCGACCAGATGAGCGAGGTGCTCAGCCTGTTCCGTCAGGCAACGGGGGTGGAGCATTGGGTCGGGACCGTCGGGATGGGGATCTGCGCCACCGGCGTCGAGTATTACGAGGAGCCGGCGGTTGCCGCCATGATTGGCGAGTTTCCGGAAGATGCCTTCCGGGTCTTCCCGGCCATGGTCAAGGACCTGGACGATTTCAGCCGCCGTCACGGGGCCTGGATCACGGAGCATCGCCCCTATCTCGGTCTGGTTCACGGCGACCCCTCAAACCCGCTGACGGAGGCGCTCGTGAAGCAGCTGGCAGCCAAGACCAGCTCCGGCTTCCTGGTGGGCGGACTCGCAAGCTCGCGGGGCAGCGTGTACCTGTACGCCGACGGTGTCACTCAGGGCGGACTCTCGGGTGCCCTCTTTTCCGAGAAGGTGGAGGTCTTGACTCGGTTGAGCCAGGGCTGCTCCCCGATCGGCCCCCAGCACAAGATCACCGAATCCCAGCGAAACTTCATGATCGAGCTGGACGGCCGGCCCGCCCTGGATGTCTTCAAAGAGGATGTGGGGGAGATCCTGGCGCGGGACCTCACCCGGGCGGGGGGCTACATCTTCGCCGGACTGCCGATCCCGCGGTCTGACACCGGGGACTATCTGGTGCGCAATCTTCTGGGGGTGGATCCCAAGAACAAGCTGATTGCGATCGGAGATATCGTCGAGCCCGGTGGGAAGGTGATGTTCTGCCGCCGGGACGCGAACACGGCGCGGGAAGACCTGCGGCGCATGCTCGCGTCGGTAAAGCGCGGACTGAGCGGGCCGCCTCGCGGGGGCGTTTACGTCTCCTGTCTCGGTCGGGGCGTCAATCTCTTCGGTCCGGACTCGGCGGAGCTCAAGCTGATCGAGGCGGAGCTGGGGGATTTCCCATTGGTGGGCTTCTACGCCAATGGGGAGATCTCCCAGGACAGGCTGTATGGCTATACTGGCGTGCTGACCCTGTTCGTCTGATGCCGCCGCCCCGCCTCAGAGCCACCCCTTCCGCTTGAAGTAGAGGTAGGGGAGCACCGCCGAGACGAGCATCAGGCCCAGGGACACCGGGTAGCCCCAGACCCAGCTGAGCTCGGGTATGTCATGGAAGTTCATCCCGTAGATGCTGGCGATCAGGGTCGGCGGCAGGAAGGCGACCGCGGCCACCGAGAAGATCTTGATGATCTGGTTCTGCTCGATGTTGATGAACCCCTGCGACGCCTGCAGCAGGAAGTTCACCTTCTCGAACAGGTAGTTGTTGTGCGGGAGCAGGGCGTCGATGTCGGACAGGAGGTTCTTCAGGCGCTTGACCGAGGGCTTCGACGGCTGCGCGTTGCGCAGCACGTAGGCGAGGTCGCGCCGGGCGTCCATGAGGCAGAGGCGCACCTTTCCGTTGACGTTCTCATGGCTTGCAAGGCGCTCGAGGGCATCCTCCAGGTCCGCCTCCGGGTCCTGCAGCACCATGTGGCTGGTCTCTTCGAGTGCGCGGTACAGCTCCTGCAGGGTGTCGGCAAGGTCCTCTACCGCGGTCTCGAAGAGCGTCGCCAGCAAGGCCAGGGGTTCGGTCAGGAGCTCCGGCCGCCGCCGAGCCCGGATGCGCAGGAGCCGGATAGCGGGCACATCGCGGTCATGCAGGGTGATCAGCTGGTTGGGTCCCAGCACCACCGTGACGCTGGTGTTCTCCGGCTGTCCCTCCACCCGGTGGAGGAAGAGTGTGGAGATGTGCAGGCCGCTCTCGTCCACAAAGGACCGGCTGCTGGCCTCGATCTCGTCCGCATCCTCTTCTTCGGACAGGGCGTGACTGACGATGGTCTCGACGACCGCTCGCTCCTCGTCTGTGGGCTCCGCGACGTCGATCCAGGCGGCCTCGCTCAGGCGGGTCGCATCGTCGATGGTCTCCGTCGATGTGCCGTTCGGCTTGTAGGCTGAGAGCACCTTTCCTCCAGCTGGAAAAATGGATTCTGGTCGGGCGTTGGGGCAAGACCCGTTGCCGAGGGTCTGCCGCCGGAATCATCTTGCAGCCTGAGCCGCCTCCTTCCCCCGGGTCCCGCTCCACAAGGTTCCACGGTGGCGGAACAGGAACCCGCCTTGTCTCAGGACTCTGGTCGTTTGCCGGCCAGGCCGGTAAGCTCCCACAGGGCGTCGATCTGCGCGTTCAGGGCGGCGATCTCGGCCTCCAGTGCGGCGATCCGCGCATTCCGTTGATCACTCCCGGGCGGGCTCGCCTCCGGCGGCGGCTCGGCTTGCTCGATGTCGCCGCATAGGAGGTGGCCGAAGCGCTCCTCCCGTCTGCCGGGCAGCCGAGGCAAGCGCTTGACGATGGGGCTGGGCCGCTCCTCCATACCCCGCAGGGTGGCCTCCACGGCGGCCAGATCCGGGAATTCGGCCATACGGCCCACGTTGGTCTTGATCTCCCCGGAGGTCTGGGGTCCCCGCAACATCAGCCCCGCCAGCACGGCCTGCTCCTCCCGGTTGAGCTGGAAGCTCGAGACCATCTTGTGGTCGTACCGCTCGGTTCGTCCCGCGAAGCTTGCGTGGATCAGTCCGCGCTCCCGCAGCTCGTTTACCGTGTGGCCGATCTCTCCCACCTCGAGGGTCATGACGGGGTTGCGGCTCGTCTTCTGATTGCAGGCCTGGACCAGCCCGTTCAGCGTCAGGGGATAGGCGTCGGGGGTGGTCCGCTGCTTCTCCATCAGGCATGCGAGCACCCGGGCCTCGACAGGGCTCAGTGCCGGCTCAGCCGGGAGGGGGGAGGTTTGTTCCAATCGATTGGTAGGCATGCGCTCCTCCCTTACCGGTGATGCGACAGGCGGCACATAGTAGCCCGCTTGAGGCGCCTTCCCAACAGCTGATTCATGCCAAACGGCGGAGATGGTCGCCTTCGTCGGGTCGACTGCGAGCCGTGCAGGCTATCCACGGACCCTGTGCTGAACCCAATCGAGAACTGCCCTGAGGCGATTATTGAGCAACGGCCGGGCGTCTTCGAAGGTCACCCAGCGGTACTCGTGGTGCTCCGGCCTCCCGAGCTCCGGGCTGATTGGCAAATGCACCTCGTCCCTGGGGGCCTCGGCGACATAGTAGCGGGCAACCTTGCCCCGCCCGTAAGGGGAAGTCTCGGCGAAACCCTGACCCCAGGGAAAGGCCAGGTCCGTCAAGCCGGTTTCCTCCGCGACTTCCCGCCGGGCGGCGGCGAGGGGGTCCTCTCCCGGCTCCAGCTCACCCTTCGGGAAGTCCCAGTAACCGTAGCAGCGCAGCAGAAGACAGCGGATCTCGTCGTCGCTTCGGCGCACGACCGCGATCCCGGCTGCCCGCCTCGTGACCTTCATCTGGTCAGGGTCATGGGCGACGTCCTCGTACGCTCTGTCCATCCGGGCCCCCAACGGGCGGTGGGGCCGTCGAAAAGCAGTAGTATAGGGTCATCGTGTCCTTCGGTGCTTCCAATGGACGCACTGGTTGCGCCTTCCGGCCATGCCTCTGAAGCATCGTATCCTGCTCGCCCTCCTGGTCCTCGGCGCCTACTCGCAGATCGTGCAGGCTGTGCTGATCCGCGAGGGCCTGGTGGTCTTCTACGGCAACGAGGTCAGCCTTGGGGTGTTTTACGGCAGCTGGCTTTTCTGGGTGGCGGCGGGATCCGCCGCCGTCCTGGGGCGGCGGCGTCGGCGGTGGGTCCGGACGCCGCTCGGGAGCGTCCGCGTCCTCCTGCTCGTGCTCCCGTTCCTGCTGGCGCTGCAGGTGCTGGCCCTGCGCTCGGTGCGGTTGTTCCTGGATGTGTCGTCCAGCGAGTTCGTCCCTCTGGGGGAGCTCTTGCTGGCTTTCTTCCTGATCACGATACCGAGCAGCCTGGTCTTGGGGCTTGCGTTTCCCCTCGCCTGCAAGGGACTGGGGGAAAAGGCGGCTGCCGCTGGCGTTGGGGGGGCCGTGGGCGTGGTGTCGCGCCTATATATCGCTGATGCCCTTGGGGCGCTGATCGGCGGTGTGGTCTTTACCTTCGTCATTATCCAGTGGCTCGGGGTGGCCGAGACCCTGGGTCTCCTCACCCTGGCGCTCGGCTTGACGGCTTGGTCGCTGGACGGCCTCTCGGTCCGCCGCACATGGGGTGCGCTGACGGTGGCCCTGCTGGGGGTCACCCTCCTGGTGACGCGGGCCGGGGCCGCACTGGACGCCCGGCTGGAGGCGATCCGCTTCGCCACGTTGCAGCCGGGCCTCCACCTGCTGGGGTCGGTGGAGACGCGCTACGGGCACGTGGCGGTGGCGCGCCTGGGAGAACAGATATCGATCGTCGCCGACGGGCAGATCCGGGAGAGCTTTCCGCTGCCCCGAGAGGTGCGACAGCAGGCGGCCTACTACTATGCGGAGGCGTCGGGGGCCCGACGGGTCTTGCAGTTCGGCGGCTTTGCGGGCGGCCTGGCGGCGGAGCTCTTGCGCTACCCCGTTACGCGGCTCGACCAGGTGGAGGAAGACCGACGCGCCTTCGACGAGGTCCGGCCCTATCTCCCCGCCACCGACCGACGGGCCCTGGCGGATTTCAGGCTGGTCCTGCACTTCGAGGACGGCCGGCGCTTCATCCGGGATCTGCCCAAGGGAGTGCGCTACGGCCTGATCCTGGTCCTGAATGCCTCCCCCGCCAGTGCCTTCAGCAATCGGTATTTCACCCGGCAGTTCTACCGACAGGTACGGGAGCATCTGACCCCCGACGGGGTCTTCTGCACCCGTGTGAGCAGTGCCTCCAACTACGTTGGGCGAGCCGTCGGCGGCTATACGGGCTCGGTCTACCACACCCTCAGGAGCGTGTTTGCTCAGGTTGCGATCGCCCCCGGAGACACCGCAACCTTTTGCGCCGCCCCGGTGCCGGGGCGCGTGAGCGAAGAGCCGGTGGAGCTGGAGCGCCGGTATCTGGCAACGCCCCTGAAGGAGCACCAGCTTTCCCCCGCGTTCTTCTACACCCTGCTGCCGGCGGAGGAGATCGCTTATCTGCGGGACCGCCTGGAGCACGCGGACGCCGATCTAAATACGGATGAGCGGCCGGTGACTTACTACCTGAATATGGTGCTCTGGGGAAAGTTCACCGCCTCGGGCTTCGTGGATTGGCTGGAGCGGTTGCGGGCCATGGGGCCATGGCCCTACCTGATGCCGATGCTCTTGCTGGTGGGGCTCTGGCTGTTGCGGTCTGGCCTCGAAGGCTTTCGGCGCACCGGCCTGACCAGGCGCGGGGCAACATTCGTGCTGGCTGTGCAAGGGATGGTGGCCATGGCCACGCAGCTGGCCCTGCTGTTCAGCTATCAGTCCCACGTGGGGTTCATGTTCGAGCGGGTCGCCCTCCTTAACGGCCTGTTCATGACAGGTCTGGCGCTGGGGGCGGGGGTCGGGCAGCGCTGGGCCGCAGGTGGGTCGGCGGTACGCAGGCTGGTATGGGTCATGACAGCGGTTGCGCTGGTCCTGCTGCTGCTGCCTTGGGCCGTCGGTACCCTGGGGGCCCTGGCTTCCGCCTGGCAGGAGCCGGGCTATCTCGGCCTGGCGTTGCTCGTGGGGCTTATCACCGGCACGGGATTTCCCCTGGCCGTCGACCTGTCCCACCGGGATCTGGGGGAGATCGTCCGCAGTGGAGGCATTGCCCAGGCCGCCGATAACCTGGGCGGCGCGCTGGGCGGCCTGACAACGGGTGCCTTGATGGTACCTATCCTCGGCGTCGAGGGGACCTGTCGCGTGCTTGCGGCGGCGGCAGTCGTTGCCCTTTTACCGCTGGGGTTCGCCAGGCTTGCCTCGGAGTCGATTCCCGGGCTGCGGGACCGCGGGTTTCAATCCTTTCCCTGGCCTCGCATCAGTTGGCTCCTCACCTTCGCCGTGCTCCTGGTCTACGGCTGGCAGCTCCTTGGGCGAGAGACCCGGCCCGGCCCCACCGTGCACTTCGACGAGGGCCGCTTGGCGGAGGTGAGCGGGTCCGCCCGGTTCGACCTCCGGAAGTCGCCCTTTCCCTACTACCTGGGCTTCGATGGTGCATCAGAGCATCCCGAAACGGCCAGCCTCTCCACCCTGGCTGGCGCCCCTGAAGTGAGGGGCTTTGCGGGTCCGGTCAACCTGCTGCTGTCGGTGGACAGCAAGGGCTCGGTCCGTGGCGTGCGGTATGTGGATTCGGCTGAGACCCCTTCCTACATCGCCGGCATCGCCGGCTGGCTCGCCACCCTGCGGGGCCAGGATTTGACCGCCGGCGCCCTCACGCTGCAGCGGGTGGACGGGATGACGGGTGCCACGGTCACCAGCCGTGCCGCCCTCGAGGCCATCAACCGGAGCGCTCGGCGGGTGAGTGAGGCTGCGTTCGGCCGGCCCGTGCCGGCGCAGGAGGCGGCGTCCAAGCACCGGCTCGGTGCGGACTTCTGGGCAACCCTTGCCCTCTTGCTCGCCTTCTTCCCTGTGTATTGGTCGGGGAGTGAGCGAGCCAGGCTTCTGTTCCAGGTTGCGAGCCTCGTCGTGCTGGGACTCTGGCTGAACACCCTGGTCACCGAGGTGGATCTGGTCAACCTGAGCCTCGGGCACACCGCCTCCCCTGGGGAGAATCCCCAGCGCTGGCTCCTGTTGGGTTTCGTGGGGCTGACGGGCCTGCTCTTCGGCCAGGTCTGGTGCGGCTATGTGTGTCCTTTCGGCGCAGCTCAGGAGCTCGCGTCCCGCCTTGGCCGACGCTTGGGCTTGCGCAGCTATCCGGAACGGCAGCTCGAGCAGGGCTTGCGCTATGTCAAGTTCGTGCTCCTCGGGCTCATGCTCATAGCCGTCTGGGCAAGTGGGGATAGCCTGTGGGCCTCCTTCGACCCGATGCAGCAGGCCTTCGGGGGGCAGCTTTCGGGCTGGATGCTCGTTCTGACCCTGGGCGTTCTGCTGGGATCCCTCGCCTACGTCCGCTTCTGGTGCCGCTACTTCTGTCCGATGGGTGCCTTCCTGGCCCTCAGCAACAAGCTGGCCTTCCTGCAGCACCTGGCACCCAGGCGCCGGCTGGAGCACTGCGACTTGGGGGTGCGGGGCGAGTTTGACCTGGACTGCATCCGCTGCAACCGCTGCCTCACGGGGCGGGACACCCACGCGGGGCATCGCGAGGGGGCGGGGAGGCAGGCGGCGGAACGGCCGCGTCGCCGGAATGTCGAATTGAGTTAGACTTGGAAAGAGCCGCCAGCCTCCAGCGATGAGCCTCCAGCAGTTGGTTCATCAAGTCGAGCCTTGGCTCCAGGGCTTCACCCGGTCGGTGAGTCCTGGCAGGCCGAGGCGGTTGGTTAACCGCCTGACTCGAGAAAGCTGAGAGCTGGAGGCTGAACGCTGAAGGCTGGCAAAAGACCCATGCATGACCTTTATGCCTTAAGGTCCGCTGCGGTTGCGTTTCCCCGGGTGCGGCACTGGCACCGGCGGGAGGCGCGCTTTGTCACCCTGGTCGCTGTGACGGCCTTGGTCATCGGTCTGCAGCTGAGCGCGGGTCTTCAGTTGGCGAGCCGCGAGGGCACCGGCTGGCGGGCCGTCGATACTGCCGCCATCCATCGACGGATTGAGACCGGGGACCTTCGCGACCGGGAGGCCGACTGGTATCACCCCGCCACCGCGGTGGAGAGGAAGCAGGTGGTGGAAAGGCCATGACCGCGGTCGCCTGCGAGCTTTGTCCCCGGCGCTGTGTGATCCCGGAAGGCGGGGCAGGGGATTGCCGCATCCGGGTCAACCTGGGCGGCAAGCTCAGGGCCACGACCTACGGCCGGCCATCGGCGATTCACATCGATCCGATGGAGAAGAAGCCCCTGTTTCACTTCCATCCCGGCACCTCGGTGTTCTCCATCGCCACGGCGGGCTGCAACCTCCACTGCCTCAATTGCCAGAACTGGCAGCTCTCCCAGCGCGGGGGGGAGGAGATGGAGCAGATCTACCGGGCGGATCCGCCCGAGGTGGTGAAGGCTGCGAAGGAGCAGGGTTGCAAGAGCCTCGCCTACACCTATTCGGATCCGGTGGTCTTTTACGAGTATGTCTATGACACGAGCGCGATCGCCCGCCGGGAGGGCCTGAACAACACCTACCACACGGCAGGCTATATCAACCCCAAGCCCCTGCGGCGCCTGTGCGGGCTGCTCGATGCGTCAAATACGGATCTCAAGGCCTTCGATGATGGCTTCTATCGGCGGGTGACCGGGGCCACCCTCCAGCCGGTGCTGGATGCGTTGGTCACCCTGCGGGAAGAGGGGGTGTGGCTGGAGGTGACCAACCTGGTCATCCCGACCCTGAACGATGATCTCGCCATGATCCGGCGCATGGCGAGCTGGATGCGCGATGAGCTCGGACCGGATACGCCGCTGCATCTGAGCCGCTTCCAGCCACAGTACCGCATGCGCAACCTTCCTCCCACGCCGGCGGAGGCCCTGGACCGCGCCCGGCGAGAAGCCCTGGACGCGGGGCTGCGCTATGTCTACATCGGGAACGTCCCGGGGCACGAAGCGAACTCCACCTATTGCCCCACCGACGGGACCCTCTTGATCCGGCGTGTGGGGTTCATGGTCGTGGAGAACAAGCTGACGGCGGATGGCCGCTGTCCCACCTGTAACCAGAAGATACCGGGGGTCTGGAAATGAAGACTGAGCATATACGCTCAGGCAAGGGGCTGCGGCGCAGGCGCTTCCTTGCCTTGCTCGGTGGGATCGGGGCCGCCGGGGTGGCTTACCCGGTCCTGCCCAGAGACCGACGGCCGAGGGAGCTGAGCCTCCGGGAGGCCGATTTCTACCGCCCCCACGACCTCGCCGGCTGAGGGCACCGCCGTGCTCCGGGGGGGGCTCTCTTCTGGCGGGGTCAGCCTGCTCTTGGGTCTCGCGTTGCTGGCGCCCCCGACCGGGGCCATTGAGCGGGTTCGGGAGAGTGCGCTGGCGGGGAGCTGGTATCCGGGGGATCCGAAGGCGCTGCGGCAGACTGTAGACGGGCTGCTGGACGCAGCGACCACCGTGGGGCGGACCGGGGAGATCCGCGCGCTGATGGTGCCGCATGCGGGCTATGCCTACAGCGGCAAGACCGCGGCGGCGGCCTTCGCCCTGGTCCGCGGCCGGCACTACGAGCGCGTGATCGTGCTGGCCCCCTCGCACTTCAGCGCCTTCAAGGGTCTCTCCATCGCGGACGTGGACGCCTACGCGACGCCGTTGGGCGAGATCCCTCTGGACCGGAAAGCGGTGGCGGCACTGCGCCAATCAAAGCTGGTGACGACGGACCCGACCGCCCACCGCAGGGAACATTCCATCGAGATCGAGCTGCCGCTGCTGCAGCGGGCCCTTGCGCCCGGCTGGAAGCTGGTGCCGATCCTGGTCGGGGAGCTCGCAGAGGGCGACTATCCGGTGGCGGCTGATCTGCTGCGCTCGCTCGCCGATGAGCATACCTTGGTGGTGGTCTCGAGCGATTTCACGCACTATGGCCCGCGCTTCGGCTATATGCCGTTTCCCCCGGACGACCAGGTGGCCCAGGAGATTCAGGGTCTGGACGATGGCGCAATCGCGCAGATTCTGGCCCGGGACGGACCGGGGCTGCTGAAGTACCAGGCGAAGACCGGAATCACGGTATGCGGGTATCGGGCGCTGGCGCTCCTGCTATACGTCCTGCCTCCGGACGCGCAGGTGGAGCAGCTCGCCTATGCGACCAGCGGCGCCCTCACGGGCGACTGGCTCAATTCGGTGAGCTATGCGGCCTTCGCGGTCACTGCGCCCAAGGCGCTGTCCGTCGCTGGACGGCGGACCCCCGAAGGCTCGGATACGCCCACCATCGGGTCAGCGGATCTCGAGCTGCTCCATCGGCTGGCGGTGCTCGGCGTGGAACGCGCGGTGTTCGGCCAGTCGGACGGGGAGGACGCGCAGATCCGGCAGGCCCTGGCCAAGCTGCCCCCGGAGCTGGAGAAGCCAGGTGGCGCCTTTGTCACCCTCTGGCGCGGCGGCGACCTGCGGGGCTGTGTGGGCTATGTCCTGGAGGACCAGCTGCGAAAGCCCCTGTATCGGGCCGTTCTGGAGAACGGCATCAACGCGGCCCGCAGTGACTATCGCTTCCGGCCTGTGGGCCCTGAGGAGCTCAATGACCTGGACGTGGAGGTCAGTGTGCTCTCAGCCCCGCGACCGATCGATTCCCCCGCCCAGTTCCACGTGGGCGAGGAGGGTATCATCCTCAAGAAAGGCGAGCACTATGGGCTGTTTCTGCCCGAAGTGGCGACCGAGATGGGCTGGGATCAGAACGAGACCCTCTCCGCGCTGGCGGTCAAGGCGGGGCTATCGCGAGACGGTTGGAGGGATGGGGCGTCCTTCGAGGTCTTCACCACCGCCAAGTATCGGGCCCCCTATTCGTCGGACGGGGCGACCTCCGGCGAGCAAGAGGTTTCCAGATCTCTTCGCAAGACAGGCTCAGTGACCCAGCCATTCGGAAAAGAGCAGTACCCGCAAATAAACGCCAATGGACGCAAATGAAAACAACGGCTTGGCGGCCCGCGGGGCAGCTTTGTTGTTACCCCGGCAGGTGAATGGCGGATGACAGGCAACCATTTGTAATATTTGCGTATTTGGCGTTCATTTGCGGACGAATTGCTGTCTCTCGGTTCATAGGTAGAGACGCCGAAGCTCCGGGTCGGCCTCGGCGACCTCCCAGATACCCTCGAACTGCTCCCTCAGGCGCCGAACCTCGAGCGGCGCGTGAAAATCTGCGGTCGCCTCGTAGATGTCGGCCAGCCGGCGCAACAGGTAACCCCGGCCGTCGGCCAGCAGATAGGCGTCTGTCCGCTGCTGCAGCTCGGTCGGCACACGACGGATCTCGATTCGGGAGCTGAGGTGCCGGGCCAGCTCGATCAGCCGATGACCGTTTCGTACCGCCGGCTCCGTCTCATAGACCAGGATTCGCGCCGGGGTGTCGGCCGACTGCAGCGCGGTCCTGCGCACCGCGTCCAGGAACGGTTGCTGATCGTACAGCGGGGCGTCCAGGTCGTGGCTGAAGATCAGGAGCTCCCGTCGGGCCTGCTCCGCCATGCCTATCCCCGCGGCGCGGACAGCGGACTGGCCGTGCAGCGCGAGGGGGCCGGCCGTCTCGCCGAGGATGCACTCCGGGAGGTTCACTGCGGTGGTGTCCATGTCACTCACGCAAGATCATCCTTTGGTTTGTTGCCAAAAGAACACAGTATTAATCCGGTAACGTTGATTGAACACCCTTATTTCCTTAATAATTCTAGCGAGTTGCGGTAACCGGGCTGAAGGGCAGTGGCAGAATTGTTTGAGAGACAAAAAAGGTTGCACTTTTGTCGGCATTTTACGTTAGAATAAGCATTGACGGAGTCTTCGTCATCGTGCGTGCTGCAAATGCCGTTTTTTTTGGGGAGGCATGCCTTCGGAAACGCATCATCCGACCGGTCGGGATTGGCGACCTGAGGAGTGGTGCCTCTCCGGCTGGTTCCCAGTTGTGCAATGCCGAGCTGCCGATTTCTAGCCACGTCTTTTCAACCCGAGAGAAGGAAACACAAACATGTCCAAAGTCAATAAGGCCCTTCGCATTCTAAGGCTGTCCGCTCCGGCCGCATTGGCCCTGGCCTTGGCGGCCCCGATATTTTCGGCTTCGGCCGCGGACGGGATGAAGAATGAAACCTACTGGTACGCCGATGGCGGCCGGGATTTTCCCAAGGGTCAGCTGTGGGTCAACAGTGCGGGCGAGTGCTGGCAGAGCGAGGACGGCCCGACCAACCTTCCGCCCTGCGCCAGGCCGGCCCCCCCGAAGAAATTCGATGTGCGGCTGAACTTCGAGTTCGACAAGTACCGTCTCCAGAATATCGTGAACGACAACGAGCTGTACCGGCTCGACAATTACATTTCCGAAATCAAGCAGACCCCGGTGGAGGAAAGGATTACCGTCGTGGGTCATACGGATGCCAAGGGCTCGGAGTCCTACAACTATACGCTGGGCCTCAAGCGCGCAGAGACCGTGCGTGACTACATGATCTCCAAGGGCATTCCCGCGCAGGACATCGCACCTGCGGAGAGCAGGGGCAAGCTGGATATGCTGCCGGGCGTGGATCCGTACAGCGTGGAGCAGCGTCGGGCGACCATCACGCTTGCCACCCCGGGCGAGGGCGCCTAGCGCTTGACCCGCAGAGGGATCATCGAGCCCAAGAGCAGCCGACCGCGGCTCTCGCGGTCGGCTTCTTTATTGGGTTAGTGACAGGCGCCACGACTCCCCGCCGTCAGAGCGCGCGCGCCTGGTCCGGGGCGTTGCCGATGTATGTGCAAGGCTCCAATGTCTTGAGGGCGGTCTTGGCCTCCGCCGGGATCTCCAAGGTGTCCACGAAGCTGGCCAGCTCCGCGCGGCCGATCTGCTGGCCGCGCGTCAGCTCCTTCAGCTTCTCGTAGGGCTGCTCCACCCGGTAGCGCCTCATCACGGTCTGAACGGCCTCCGCGAGCACCTCCCAGTTGGCAGCGAGATCGGCCTGAAGCCGCTGGCGGTCGGCCTCGAGCCTGGCGATGCCCCGCATGGCGGAGGACAGGGCGATACTGGTGTGGGCCCACCCGACCCCCAGGTTGCGCAGAGTGGTGGAGTCCGTGAGGTCCCGCTGCCAGCGGGAGATGGGGAGCTTCTGGGCGAGGTGCCCGAGGATCGCGTTGGCGAGCCCGAGATTCCCCTCCGCATTCTCGAAGTCGATGGGGTTCACCTTATGGGGCATGGTGGAGGAGCCGACTTCAGCGGCGACTGTGCGCTGACGGAAATACCCCAGGGAAATGTAGCCCCAGACGTCACGGCAGAAATCAATCAGGACGCTGTTGAAGCGGCCGACGGCGTCAAACAGCTCCGCCATGTAGTCATGGGGTTCGATCTGGGTCGTATAAGGGTTACAAGTGAGGCCGAAGGATTCCACGAAACGTTGACCCAACCCCGGCCAGTCGACGTCCGGGTAGGCGACGCGATGGGCGTTGTAGTTGCCAACCGCGCCATTCATCTTTCCCAGCAACTGGACGTCCGCCAGCTGATTGCGCTGGCGGGCCAGCCGGTAAGCGAAGTTGGCCATTTCCTTGCCCAGGGTTGTCGGGGAGGCGGGCTGGCCGTGGGTGCGGGAGAGCATCGGCAGGTCGGCGTGCTCATGAGCCATGGCCCGGATCGCATCGATGAGCTCGTCCATCTGAGGGATCAGCACCTGCCCCCGCCCTTCGCGCAGCATGAGCGCATGGGCCAGGTTGTTGATGTCCTCCGAGGTGCAGCCGAAGTGAATGAATTCGCTCACCGCCTCCAGCTCACTGTTCCCTGCGATGCGCTCCTTGATGAAATATTCCACGGCCTTGACGTCATGGTTGGTGGTGCGCTCGATGTTCTTGATACGGTGGGAGTCTTCTTCCGAGAAGTTGCCCGCGATGCCGTTCAGGATGTTCGCAGCGTGCCCCGACAGGGGCGGAACCTCCTGGATGCCGGGGTGGTCCGCGAGGGCCTGCAGCCAGCGGACCTCGATCAGCACCCGGTGCCGGATCAGCCCGAGCTCGCTGAAGATGGGGCGGAGATCCTCCGTCTTGGATCCGTACCGTCCGTCCACAGGGGAGACCGCGGTGAGGGTCGACAGCTCCATGGCGAATCCTCGTCCCGGCTCAGGCGGCCAGGCGCCGCAGGACATACTGAAGAATGCCGCCGTGGCGGTAGTAGTCCGCCTCGTTGGGCGTGTCGATCCGGACCTGTGCCTTGAAGGTGCGCTCGGAGTCGTCGCCGGTCGCCACCCGCACTGTGACCTCCTCAGCGACGCCTCCGTCCAGGCCCTCGATCCCATAGGTCTCGGTTCCCGTCAGCCCAAGGGATGCGGCGCTCTCGCCCTCCGGAAACTGCAAAGGCAGCACGCCCATGCAGACCAGGTTGGTGCGGTGGATGCGCTCGTAGCTCTCGGCGATGACCGCCCTAACCCCGAGAAGCCGGGGCCCCTTCGCCGCCCAATCCCGCGAGGATCCCGAGCCATACTCCTTGCCGGCCATGATGATTGTGGGCACGGCATCGGCCTGATACCGCATGGCGGCGTCGTAGATGGACATCTGCTCGCGTGACGGCTCATGGACGGTGACACCGCCTTCGGTGCCCGGAGCCATGAGGTTGCGTAAGCGAATGTTCGCGAAGGTGCCCCGCATCATGACCTCGTGATTGCCGCGGCGGGACCCGTAGGAGTTGAAATCGGCGGGCTGCACGCCGTGGGAGATCAGATAGCGGCCGGCCGGGCTGTTCGCCTTGATGGTGCCGGCGGGGGAGATGTGGTCCGTCGTGACCGAATCTCCCAGCAGCGCTAGACAGCGCGCGCCCTCGATGTCCGAAGCCTCGCCGGCCTCCCGTGTCATGCCTTGGAAGAAGGGTGGCTGGCGGATGTAAGTGGAATCGTCCCTCCAGGCGAAACGGGTGCCCGTCGGTGCGGCGAGCCCCTGCCAGCGGGTATCCCCTGCGAAGACGTCCGCGTAGACACGGCGGAACTCGCCACGGCGCAGGTTCTGACCTACAGCGTCCGCGATCTCCCGCGGGGTGGGCCAAATGTCGCGCAGGAACACCGGTCGTCCGTCAGGGTCTTCCCCCAAGGGCTCCCGGTAGGGGTCAAAGTCCATCCGCCCGGCAATGGCGTAGGCGACTACCAGGGGCGGGGAGGCCAGGTAGTTCATGCGGACCTCGGGGTGCACGCGGCCCTCGAAGTTGCGGTTGCCGGAAAGGACCGACACCACGGAGAGGTTGCCCTCGGCGATGGCAGCTGAGACGGCCTCCGGAAGGGGCCCCGAGTTGCCGATGCAGGTGGTGCAGCCGTAGCCCACCAGATGGAACCCGAGGGCCTTTAGGGGCTCCAACAGCCCGGCCGACTCCAGGTAGCGGGTCACCACCATCGACCCGGGCCCGAGGGAGGTCTTGACCCAGGGCTTGGCCCTGAGTCCCCGCTCAGCGCCCTTCTTGGCGAGCAGGCCGGCGGCGAGCATGACACTTGGGTTGGACGTATTGGTGCAGGAGGTGATCGCGGCGATCACCACCGAGCCATCGGCCAGGGAGACCCGTTGCCCGCCGATCTCGGTGCTGACGGTGCCGGCGCTTTGGATCTGACGCTCGGACTTGAGGGACGTCAGGGAGTGGGCGAAGCTCGCCTTGCTCTCGGCAAGGGGGACCCGATCCTGGGGCCGCTTGGGTCCTGCCAGGCTTGGGACAACCATCCCGAGATCGAGTCCCAGACGCTCGCTGTACTCCGCCTCGCGGCCCATGCCTTCGTGGAACATGCCCTGGGCCCGGGCATAGGCCTCTACCAGGGCGACCTCGTCATCGCCGCGACCGGTCAGGGTGAGGTAGTCGAGTGTCTCCTGGTCGATGGGGAAGAGGCCGCAGGTGGCGCCGTATTCGGGGGCCATGTTGGCGATGGTCGCCCTATCGCCCATGGGGAGCTGGTGCAGCGCAGGACCATAGAACTCCACGAACTTTCCCACGACCCCATGCTTGCGCAGCATCTCCACGATGACCAGAACGAGGTCTGTCGCTGTCGCGCCTTCGGGGAGGACGCCCGTGAGTCTCACACCCACCACCCGGGGGATGAGCATGGACACCGGCTGGCCGAGCATGGACGCCTCCGCCTCGATCCCCCCCACGCCCCACCCGAGGACGCCGACCCCGTTTATCATGGTGGTGTGGGAATCCGTACCCACCACGGTGTCCGGGTACGCCTGAAGGGCGCCATCGTTCTCCTGCCCGAAGACGACCCGCGCCAGGTACTCCAGATTGACCTGATGGACGATGCCGGTGTCCGGCGGAACCACCTTGAAGTTGTCGAAGGCGCGCTGGCCCCACTTCAGAAGCTCGTAGCGCTCCCGATTGCGGGAGAACTCGAGCTCCGCATTCAGGGCAAAAGCCCCGTCGGAGCCGTACTCATCCACCTGCACCGAGTGATCGATGACCAGCTCGGCGGGCTGCAGGGGGTTGATGCGCTCTGGATCCCCCCCGAGCTCCTGCATAGCGTCACGCATGGCGGCGAGGTCGACCACCGCAGGTACCCCGGTGAAGTCCTGCATGAGGACGCGCGCCGGGCGGTACTGGATCTCCCGGGACGGCTCGGCGGTCGGGTCCCACCCCGCCAGAGCCCGGATGTCATCGGTGGTGACTGTGACCCCATCCTCGTGGCGCAGGAGGTTCTCGAGCAGGATCTGCAGGGAGAAGGGCAGGCGCTCGCTGCCGGGGACGGCCTCCAGACGGAAGATCTGATAGCGCTTGTCACCGACCTGCAGCTCGGATTTTGCCTTGAAGCTGTCTTGCATCGTCCTCCTCGATTGCGCCCGCAGATAGGTAGACTCGAATTCTAACTCGGAACAGCATGGCCGCTGCCCGGCGCGCGCGGTATGAGATTTGACAGAAATCGCCTCAGGAGCCACCGAGGCGCAGGCGCGACCGTCAGGTCCCCGCAGGCTGTAAGGCGAGGGCCGGTTGAAGCCGGGGCAAATCCTGGCTCAGGAATCGGGCGTCCGGGGAGAACAGGTCGTAGCCGCGGACAGCCGGGAGTGGCACCAGCCGCACCGCCTCGATCTCCGGCGATTGCGGCGCGAAGCCTTGGCTGTTGATGGCCCTTCGCAGGGCGTCGAACCCCCCGCGCGGTGCGCACCGGAAGTAGAAGTCGAGGCGGTAAGGCCCAGGCTCCTCTGCCACATAGGGCACGGCGTCGACTCGCAGCAGCCTGATCTCCTCGATCGGTATGCCGAGCTCTTCCCAGATCTCCCGCCGGAGGGTCTCCTCCAGCACGTCGTCAGGAGATGAGTCCTGCCTTGGCGCAGTGGGGTCCCCTGGTATGGATTCCAGCGACCCACCGGGCAGACCCCAGGCCCCCCGCGGTCGATAGCTGTGCTGCACGAGCAGCACCTCCGCGGGCGACACCGCTTCGTCGATCATCACGGCCACGGCACCCACCACCCAGTTTCTGGCAAAGCGCCCTTTGAGAAAGCCCGCGACTCGGGGAGGGAACAGCCGCCAGACCCGCAGGGCCACTCGGTGGATACCCCGGCGCTGCTCAATCCAATGGGCAAGCGTCGACAACACGGAGCAGTTCCGAGGGCGAGCAGGTACCGATCAACGCTACCGATCTAATCTGAAGCGCGCCGCATTCAGTCGGCGCTGTCCCAGGTGCCACTCTGGGGCTTGACCATCGCCAGGTGGCCTGCGGATCGCAGGCCCCGGGTGAGTGTCCGTCGGCGCTCGCCCACGACCCGTTCGGCAGCCCCATCGACGAGGATCAGGCTACCGATCGCAGACTGCAACGTCGTCAACAGCGCCGCGACCTCGCTCCCCACCTGCGCATCCAGTCCTTCGATCTCCAACAGCCCCCGCATCGCCTGCTCCAGCTGCCGCAGCTCGCCGCCGGTTTGCTGCGTCGTCTCAACAATCCTCGGATACCACTCCGGAATGCCCCCGCAGTGAGATGTCTCTTCGGTCATCGACGGCTTTCCCTCAATGTGGGCTTGGCGTTGTTCGCTCGGTTGCGTCGCCTGCAGCATCGCAGCATGCTGCCGAGCGTCCCGCCCTGTGAGACTGGTGCGGAGACATCCGCCTCCGCGGCCCTCCCCGCGATCCGGTCCGTCATCACTAACCTTAGGACCCAGATCGAACCCTGAAAATCCGTAGAGGTACGCAGTGGATGATCCGGGTCGGATCCAATGTCGTGCGAAATCCACCGCTCACGAGTTGATAGCCACCGAAGAGAGGGGAGCGGGCATCCCTCTCTCGAATACAGATCACAGCCAAAGGATGCAGCCGCACTCGAACGGGTGGGCCTGCAGGCGGTGATGGGGATAGACGCGGACCTGGTAGTGCCGTAGTCCCTCCATAGGAAGGTCGGCCATGGCTGATGCCAGGTCTACGCGGTAGGTCTGTTCATTACGCGCCGCCGTATGCTTGACGGCCTCAAAGGGGATACGGTGCGCCGGCGTGAACTCTCCAAGCTCGGTGAGCCGACCAATCAGGCATTCCACGACCAGGTCTTCCGGGGCAAGCCCGTTGAGCTCCACAGCGATCTCCACCTGGATAGGATGTCCGGCGGTCACGGCGGCCGGAGGCGCGTTGCCCAGACGCACCCGAACTCCCTCCCACGCGGCGGCCACCCGTTGCTTCCATTGGGCGAGCTCGCGTGCGCCGGCGGCCTCCTCCTCCCGCAGCGCCCGCCCGTGGTCCCTGGCCGGCCCGTAGTAGCCGCGCAGGTAGTCGACCGCCATCCGGATCGAGTTGTAGTTCGGGAGCACGGATTTCATGGAGGCCTTGGACTTGCGCACCCACTCTTCGGGCTCCCCCTCGGCGTTGCGCCTGTAGTAGAGAGGGATGACCTGGTGTTCCAGGAGCTTGAGCAGCTCCTCCGCCTCCTGGCGGTCGCGGGCCTGGGGGTCCGCTTCGGAGCGCGGGGTGATGGCCCAGCCGTTCTCCCCGTTGTAGGCCTCCCCCCACCAGCCGTCCAGCACGCTCAGGTTGATGGCCCCGTTGGCCGCTGCCTTCATCCCGGACGTGCCGCAGGCCTCTTTCGGATACTCGGGCACATTGAGCCAGACGTCGACCCCGGGCATCAGGTCCCGCGCGAGCGATAGGTTGTAGTCCTCCAGCAGGATAACCTTGCCCAGAAACTCCGGGCGCATGCTGATCTCGAACACCTGCCTGATCAGGCCCTGACCGGGCACGTCGTTGGGATGGGCCTTTCCGGCGAAGATGAAGAGCACCGGGCGCTGGGGGTCGTTGAGGATTCGGGCGAGCCGCTCGAGATCCTGGAAGAGCAGGGTCGCCCGCTTGTAGGTCGCGAAGCGCCGGGCGAAGCCGATGACCAGGGTGCCGAGGCTCTGCGGCCCCAGCTTGCGGGTGACCTGCTCGATGACCGAATCAGTGCAGTTGGCGCGCTTGTACTGAACCAGCGCCCGCCGGCGGGCGCTCTCCAGCATCTCCGACTTGAGGATCTGGCGCACACTTAGGTAGACATGGTTCGGAATGCTGTCGATGAAGCCCTTCCAGAATCGCGCGTCGGTCAGCTTGGCGCGCCAGCCCCCGCCCATGTACATCTCGAACAGTGCCACCCAGGAGCGCCCCAGGAAGGTGTTGATGTCCACACCGTTGGTGACATAGCCGATGGAGTTCTCCTGGGGCGGGACCTCGGGCCAGATGTAGGATTCCATCTCCGAGGCGACCCGGCCGTGGATGCGGCTCACCCCGTTGTGGAAGCGCGAGCAGCGCAACGCCAGCGCCGTCATGTTGAACCCCTCGGGTTGTCGGGGGCTGGCTCCCAGGGCCAGCAGCTCGGACTCCCCAATGTGGACCTGCCGCATGAAATCCCCAAAGTGCAGACGCATCAGCTCGGCATCGAAGACGTCGTGCCCGGCCGGGACCGGGGTGTGGGTCGTGAAGACCGTGTTGGCAGCGACCAGCTCGACGGCCGTGCGGAAGTCCAGGCCCCGGCCCACGTGCTCCCGGCAGCGCTCCAGTACCTGAAAGGCCGCATGCCCTTCGTTGATGTGCCACACCGTGGCATTGAGCCCCAGCGCCCGCAGGGCACGAACACCCCCGATGCCCAGCACGATCTCCTGATGGATCCGGTTGTGGATGTCTCCGCCGTACAGCTGGTGCGTGATGGTCTGGTCCTCCGGCCGGTTCTCCGGGAGACCGCTGTCCAGGAGGAAGAGCCGGATATGTCCGGTCTTGGCCTCCCACACCCGCAGGCGTACCGTCCGGCTTGGGAGCTCCACCTGGACCCGGACCTCCTCGCCCGAGGGGCTCAGGGCGGGCGCGACCGGGAGGTCCGCCGCCTCGGTGTAGGGGTAGTCGGCCACCTGCTCGCCCTGGCACAGGATGCGCTGGGTGAAGTAGCCCCGCCGGTAGAGCATCCCCACCCCGACGAAGGGCACCCAGAGATTGCTCATGGCCTTGCAGTAGTCGGCGGCGAGTATGCCGAGCCCCCCGGCATAGATGGGAATGCTCTGGTGGAAGCCGAACTCGGCGGAGAAGTAGGCGACCAAGTCCCGCTCGCGGTCGAGATACCGGTCGCTCTCGGTGCGAGAGCTGTCTTCCATGTAGGTGTCGTAGGCCGACAGGATCCGGCGGTATTCCGTGAGCAGGATCGGGTCGGTGGCAGCGGCCTCCAGCTTGCGCTCGGGTACCCGGCGGAGAAACACCGTGGGGTTGTGCCCGCAGTGATCCCAGCACTCCTGGTCGAGGTGGGCGAACAGGCGGCTCACATCGCGGTCCCAGGTGAAATAGAGGTCGCTGGCCAGCTCC